>Ga0100388_10000016_pt1 | contig 226051 bp, 191 predicted proteins | sample CryGeymeta201512_FD_81536 | JGI IMG/M metagenome (GOLD analysis project Ga0100388, IMG submission 81536) | Groundwater microbial communities from Crystal Geyser aquifers in Utah, USA - Crystal Geyser metaG 2015-12 | ecosystem: Environmental > Aquatic > Deep subsurface > Groundwater | place... | reverse complement strand
GGCTGCAATAAAAACATTTTTTATTGCTCTGACTCCAGCACTTGTATCAAATATATTTGCTATAATTTCTCAGACAAAACCTTTTTGATCCATTCACGTTGGGGCTGCAGGAACTCAAGTAGCTACAGCTTGTACTTTTTGAATCTTTGTATTTACTTCAGCATCAGTTGCTGCGTAGATAGTATTTGTACAAACAAAAAGTAGCACAAATATCGAGATAATAATTTTCATATAAAATATGTAAAAAATAATACTACACTTATCATATCATACAAACATTAAAAATTGCAAATAAATGTCATAGTTGAGAAAAATGAAATTCATATTGTCATTTAAAACTAATTACATAAACTTTATATAAACTGATTTATACAAAAAAAACATATGAAAATACTAGTATTTGATACAGAGACAACTTGATTTATAAATAAAAAAAATCCATCACTGGATGCTCAGCCCTATATTATTCAATTTGCTTGAATACTATGAGAATATAACAACTGAATATTTGAAGAAATAAGTAGAAAAGACATTCTTATCAACCCATGAGTTCCAATTCCCTACGGAGCATCCCAAGTACATCATATCTATGATATAGATGTAAAAAATGCACCAATTATGCTTAAAGTTATTGATGAAATTACACAGTTTCTCGCTCAAGCAGACATAATTGTCTGACACAATATCGAGTATGATGAAAATATGTTACACCTAGAGCTGAGAAGGTATCAAAAACAACATCAGTATCAGCCAAATCAAGTGATATGTACCATGAAAAGTTCTGTTGATTTCTGTCAACTTCAGTGAAATGGACTCAGATTTAAGTACCCAAAACTCTGAGAGCTCTACAAGAAACTATTTGGAGAATACTTTGTAGGAGCACATGACGCAATGACAGATGTAGAAGCAACACTCAAGGCATTTTTAGAACTCGTGAATCAGGATGTGGTTATCTTATGAAACACAAAAGATGAAGTACTCAGTTTATTTTAATCAGATTAATATATGTGAAATTTTTGAGACCTCGTGAACATAGAAGAGTTTTGAGAAAAAAGAGAAAACTTTGATACAGAGAGATGAGAGGTATCTTTTTATTGTAAAGATTGTCATAAAATCGTCGAAACTGAAAGAAAAAATCCAGGTTGATATGTTTTTATATGTAAAGTCTGCTCACAAAACAATATTGTCATTGGAACATTTCAATGACTCAAAGATAACTACAAACTCAAATAATGAAAATATAAAAAATAATTTGCAAAAATATATTCTCTTTATATACTCACTATATATCCAACTACATATACCATAGTTTTGAGATATAACATTTTTATTAGATAAATATACGTTCCTATGGATAAGAAAGAAGCACTCGCTAATGCGTTAGCGATGATTGAAAAACAATATTGAAAAGGATCTATTATGAAACTTGGAGATGATGATATAGGAAAAGGGATTCCTACTACTTCTTCATGATCTCTGAGTCTCGACCTCGCACTTGGTGGAGGTTACGCAAAAGGTAGAATCGTAGAAATCTATGGACCAGAATCATCTGGTAAAACCACACTTACTCTCCACGCTATTGCAGAAGTACAAAAAGCCTGAGGAACAGCAGCCTTTATAGATGCTGAACATGCGCTCGATCCACGATATGCTGAAAGTGTCGGTGTACGTACGAAAGACCTCATTATTTCACAACCAGATTATGGTGAACAGGCTCTCGAGATATGTGAGAAACTTGTAAACTCTTGAGCTGTTGATCTCATAATCGTGGATTCTGTAGCAGCACTCACTCCAAAAGCCGAAATAGAATGAGATATGGGTGACTCTCATATGGGACTTCAAGCTCGACTCATGAGTCAAGCACTCAGAAAAATTACTGGGTCTATTAGTAAATCTGGATGTACGGTTATCTTCATTAATCAGATTCGTATGAAGATTGGAGTAATGTTTGGAAGTCCGGAAACTACGACATGAGGAAATGCCCTTAAGTTCTATGCATCTCAAAGACTAGATATCAGAAGAAAAGAAAAAATCGAATCTGGAGCTGGAATGGATAAAGAAATAAACGGAAATAAAACTCGAGTAAAAGTTATTAAAAATAAAATAGCTCCTCCTTTTAGAGAAGCTGAATTTGATGTAATGTACAATCAATGAATCTCTAAAGTTTGAGAAATCATAGATATTTGAGCTCAACTAGAAGTTATTAAAAAAGCTGGTGCATTTTATAGTTACGGTGATACTCGTCTTGGTCAAGGAAGAGAAAATGCAAAAACATTCTTGACTGAAAATCCAAAACTCGCAGCTGAAATAGAAGAAGTAATAAAAAACAGTATTTAATCACATTTTAAAAAAACTCCTACAAAAGCTGTAGGAGTTTTTTTTCATACATATATCATACAAGTCAAGACTATTATTTTGTGGATTTTCTAAAAATGGAATACAATAAATATATGAATGAAAAAAATAAAATGTATACTGCTGTCATAGGTGCTGCAATTGGGTCTCTCACTCTTGCAGGTGCTTTAGCGTTTGCAAGTGTGAGCGATACTAACGTAGGATCAAGTGATACTGAATCTATTAAACAACAAATGTGAATTTCAGAAGATGTGAGTGTTGATGAATATTTTGAAAATAGAAAAAATACTGGTCAAATTGAAGATACTGAATGAAAAAATGCTCCTGAAATAAAAGTTAATGAAGATGCCTTAAGTTCTATGCCAACTGTTGATGAGACGGTAGATAAAAAAGAAGCTAAAAAGAAAATATCAGAAAATAATTGAGAAATACCAAAAGAAGTAAATTTAGAAGTTACATTTTTTTCTCAAGCTCCAGATGGTGTTTGGACTCTCCCATGGAAAGAAGCATGTGAAGAAGCGAGTATAGCTCAAGCAATTTATTTTGTGAGAGACGAGCCATTATCAAAAGCGACCTATAAGGAAGATATTAATAACTTAACAGAACTTGTTGAGCTTAAATATTGAAATGGTAGAGTTGATACAAATATGAAAGAAACAGCTGAAATACTTGAATCTTATTATTGATATACAGATTACGAAATTATTGATAATCCGAGTGTAGAACAACTCAAACAGGAGTTGGCTCAATGACATCCAATTGTTGCTCCATTTGCTGGTAAAAAACTCGGAAATAGCTTCTTTACCGATGGTGGACCAAGATACCATGTGCTTGTCATAGTTTGATATAATGAAGAATTCTTTTTAACAAATGATGTTTGAACTTCACGGGGTGAAAATTTCACATATTCATATGAGACAATAATGGATTCTCTGCATGATTTTGTACCAACGAGCAAAGGTGATATAACTGATGGAGCAAAAAGAGTAATTGTTCTCAGATAGATTTACATCACTCCATAGAAAACTTTCAAAATTTGAAAGTTTTTTTTGTTTCTCCTTCTTGCCTTTTGGAGCTTTATGCTTATCTTTAAGATATATTAGTTTCTAAGAAAATGTTGTGAAAGTATCCTACAAAGTCCTCAAAAAATATATTCCAGATATTAAGTCTCCCGAAGAAGTAGCCCAAGACCTTATTATGCATACTGCTGAGGTGGAAGAAATGCATTCTCAAAAAAAAGATTTTGAAAATATTGTGTATTGAAAAATTACAAGCGTAATTCCACATGATAATGCTGATTCTCTCAGAGTTTGTATGGTAGACATTGGTGAAGAGTCTGATACTCAAATAGTGTGTGGTGGATCTAACCTACAAGTTGGACAATGAGTAGCGATTGCTAAAATTGGAGCAAGTGTCCTTTGGCATGGACAATGAGATCCAGTTATCATGAAAAAAACAGCCATTCGATGAGTTGAGAGTTCTGGGATGATTTGTGCAGCTGAAGAAATATGACTCAAAGATGAGTTTCCAGCAAAAACAGAAACTGAAATTATTGATCTCACACACCTTCAAGCAAAACCAGGAACTCCACTTGATGAAGTCCTTTGAAAAGATGATATTATCTTGGAAATAGATAACAAGGCTATTAACCATAGACCTGATTTATTTTCACATATAGGTATAGCCCGAGAGGTTTCTGCTATTGCAGGCAAGAAACTTGATTATGAACATGCTCAAAGAAATTTTTCAAATTTAAATGAGTTTTCGATTCAAAATGATATTCAAAATGAGGTAAAGAGATACATGGGAATCAAGGTTTCATGAGTTCAAAATATTCAAAGTCCAGACTATATAAAAGAAGTCCTTCAGTCTCAAGGTGTAGAATCAAAAGGTCTTCTGGTAGATATTACCAACTATTCCCTGTATTTATATTGACAACCTACTCACTGTTTTGATGCTGACACCATTAAGTGAGATATGCATATCAGATTTGCGAGAGACTGAGAACAATTTGAAGCACTTAATGGAAAGAGTTATACACTCTCAAGCTCTGATATAGTTATCGCTGATGAGATAAATATACTCGCTCTTGGTTGAGTTATAGGTTGAAAAGCTTCCGCAGTATCTGATACAACAAGTAATATAATAATAGAATCAGCTTGGTTTGATCAAGCGATTTTAAGGCAAACTGGGAAAAGACTCGGACTACGAACAGATGCGCTGAATGTATTTGAAAAAGATTTAATTGTAGATTTGAGAGATATAGGCCCATCTCTCATCATCCAAGAACTAGAAAAACATCTTCCAAATATGAAGCTCGAGGCTTTCAAAGATGTGTATCCAACGAAAGAGTCAACAGTAACTATTCCATACAATGGAGAATTTATATCAATGCTTTTAGGAAAAGAATATAGCAAAGACCAAATAGTCGAAATACTCAGTCGAGTATGAATAGAGCTTGAGTGAGAAATGCTTCTTCCTCCATCATGGAGAAAAGATCTCACAAATATAGCTGATATAGCAGAGGAAGTAGCACGACTGGATGGATATGGAAAAATTGAAATGACTATTCCACGAATTAATATAGGAGCTGTAACGCAATCACCACTCTACAAGGCACGAAGAGACGTGCGAAATTATCTTGTTTCTGATTGATTTTTTGAGCTCTATACCTATTCATTTACAAATAAAACTGTCATTGAAAAAGCTCTGGGAGATATAGAAACTCATATTCCTCTTAAAAACTACCTTTCAGAAGAGCTTTCTCATATGCGAGCAATGCTGATTCCAAACTTACTCCAAGCACTGGAAGATAATTCAAGAGAATTCAAAAATTTAAAATTATTCGAATGTGAAAAAGTATTTCATACATCGTGAACTGATAGTATTTCAGAAAATTATGAACTATGACTCATAGAGCAGAGTCATACAGAAAATGCGTATTACTCTATACAAAATACACTCAATGATATATTTGCAAAACTCTGAGTTCTCTCTCACAGCTTAGAATCTACTAATGAGATTCCACACTTTGCACATGGCTGAAGAACAGCACAAGTGATAGTACGAGGAAAAACAGTTGGATATATCGGTGAAATACATCCAAAAGCTGCGAAAAATTTTGGAGCAACTTGAAGAATATGATTTATCACTCTTGATATGAGTGCACTAGAACCAGCATTTTATTGACTGGTATCAGCAAAAGAAATATCTAATTTCCAACAAAATAATTTTGACTTAAATTTTGTAGTAGATACTCAAACACCTGGAAAAAAGATTCAAACAGCTATTTCAAAGACTGACGCACTTATTCAAAAAGTGGAACTTAAGGATATTTATGAATCACAAGAAAAGTTGCCAGGAAAAAGAAGTCTCACATTTAAAATTTATATACAATCAGATTTAGAAACTCTGAGCGATTCTATAAAAAATACACTTATAGAAAAAATTATAGACAAAGTATCAAAAGTAGGTGGAACTTTAAGATAATTTCTTATAAAATCTTTTGACTAGCATAGTATTTTCTATATAATCCCCCAGCTTAGTGCTACATTTTACGAAATGTAGAGCCCCAAACTCAAAAAAATATTTACTCGATAATACTATCTTACAATGCCTATCATAGCATCTGCAAAAAAAGCGCTCAAACAAAGTAGAAAGAAGAACGCTCGAAATACTCATTTTAAAAAAATGTATACAGAAGCGAGAGTTTCTTTTGAAAAAGCTATCAAAGCTTGAGACGCAAAACTTGCAAAAGAAATATACCTCAATAAAGTAGATGAGAACGGGAATACAAAAAGATCTGGACTCCAATCTGTTATTGATAAACTCGTAAAAAAGAATATAATTCATGCAAACAACGGTTCTAGAAAAAAATCAAAATTTGTACGAATGCTGAAACAACTAGAGCAAGCTTAGTTCATTACCCCAATAAATGAGAGAAAAGAAAAAAAGACTGAATACAGATATACGAGCTGAGCTCGTACAAGTAATTACTGACGATGGTGAGAATCTTGGAGAAATGACTCTAAGTGATGCCCTGACTCAAGCAAAAAGCCAAGAACTTGACCTAATGGAAATCGGTCAAAAAGATAATGTTGTTCTTGTGAAAATGCTCGATTACGGGAAATATCTCTATAGACAGAAAAAGCTTGAACAAAAGCAAAAACAAAAATGAAAAGCTCCAGATCTTAAGACAATTCGAATTACATTTAAAATCTGAGAACATGATTTAGATGTAAAACGAAAACAAGCGGAGAAATTTGCAGCAGATGGACATCCTCTTAAGGTAAGTCTTATGCTCAGATGAAGAGAAAACCATTACGGTGACCTCGCTGGAACAAAAATGGAATCATTTATAGAGAGTCTTACAGATATCTATAAGGCAGATGCTCCAGTAAAAAGAACATGAAACACATTTAATGTGATGTTAAAACCAAAAAAATAATTATATTTAATTTTCTATTATGTTAAAAACAAGAAGTGGTGTTAAAAAAAGAGTCAAGGTAACTTGAACTGGAAAGATCATGGTTTCAAAAGCTGGTAAAAAGCATTTACTTATGAATAAGTCTAAAAAATCAAAAGGACGACATAAATACGGGCTTGTTATAGCTGCTGCTGAAGTTTCAAGAATCAAAAGACAAATTCCATACAGTATATAATAATTATGAGAATCTTTAGATTTCTCTTTATCTCTTAAAATTAAGAATCATGGTACGTGTAAAACGAGCACTCATGACAAAAAAACGTCATAAAAAAGTTATCAAGGCAACAAAGGGTTTCCGAATGTTAAATAATAGAGTTTTCTCTCGAGCTAAAAACGCTTGGATGAAAGCTGGGATCAATTCATATATCTGAAGAAAACTTAAAAAGAGAAATTTCAGAAGACTTTGGACAGTTCGTATTAACAACGCTGTGAGACAAGAATGAACAACGTACTCTAAATTCATTAATATGTTATACCTTAAGAAGGTAAAACTTAATAGAAAGGTTCTTTCTAATATGGCTATCAGTCATCCAGAAGCATTTAAAGTACTTGTTAAATCAGTTAAGAATTAATCATCACGATTAGTTCTTTTTTTTATCAAAAAAAGTAGCTTAGGCTACTTTGAGTTTTTCAGGTGCTTTATTAGTATTGCCTACTCTATCAATGAGTGGTTCGTCTTCGTGATTTTCATATTCCCCTGGATTTCTGTCATATTGCAACTCATCTATAAGTACTCCAAAGTCTGAGGTTTCAAGTAAAAACGGAAAAAATTTTCAAAGTATAAATACTCTTTCTATTTGAAACTTTGTTTTCACTGTTTCATCAGAGATTTTATCCTCAAAACTCTTTAAAAGCTCTCAACCATTTTGAGAGTTTTTATTTTGCTGAGTATGAAGAGTATTTTCAGACATTTCTTATTTTTGTTATATATAAACAATACTATCATACATTAAAATACATCGCAAATAACTACAAACAATACATAGATATACCATATATTTTTTGATTTCTGGCACACAAAGTAAAAAAGTGCTAAAAAAGATTTGACTGGAATATTTTTTTGAATATTATTTATACAAGTCGTTAAAACCGACTGTTTAGATAACAAATATTATAAATTAATTTATACAACTATGTGAAAAATTATTGGTATAGATTTGGGAACAACAAACTCAGCAGTTGCCTTTATGGAAAGTGGTGAAGCGAAAATTATCCCAAACGCAGAAGGAAATAGAACAACTCCTAGTATCGTAGCTCATAAAGATGGCTCTATTATTGTTGGGACTCCAGCAAAAAGACAAGCTATCACAAATCCAGCTGGAACTATATTTTCTGCAAAACGTTTTATTGGACGAAAGTTTGATGAAGTAGCAGATGAAATTAAAAACGTTCCTTATAAAGTTGTAAAAGGAAAAGACGGTGCTGCTCTCATCGTATTTGATGGAAAAGAAGTACGTCCAGAAGAGATTGGAGCTCATATTCTTATGAAACTCAAAGCGGATGCTGAAAAGTATCTCGGTCAAAGTGTTACAGAAGCAGTTATTACTGTTCCTGCATACTTTAATGATGATCAGAGACAAGCTACTATCAATGCTGGTAAAATTGCTGGTCTAGAAGTAAAAAGAATCGTAAATGAACCTACAGCTGCAGCACTTGCTTATGGAGCTTGAAAAGGGAAAAATGAAAAAATTGCGATTTATGACTTTGGTGGTGGAACATTCGATATCTCTATCCTTGAACTTTCAGACGAAGGAACATTTGAAGTACTTGCTACGAATGGTGATACGCATCTTGGTGGTGATGATTTCGATAAAATCGTAACAGATTGGATTATTGATGAATTTAAAAAAGATCAAGCAATAGATCTTCGAAATGACCCTATGGCACTTCAAAGAGTCCGAGATGAAGCTGAAAAAGCGAAAAAAGAGCTCTCAACTACGAATGATTATGATATTAATCTCCCATATATCACGGTAGATAGTTCAGGACCTAAAAATCTCATGATGACACTTACACGAAATAAGTTTGAAGAGCTTATTGGTGACGTGGTAGAACGAACAATAGCACCGTCAAAAGCTGTACTAAAAGATGCAGGTATAAAAGCAAGTGACCTCAATCAAGTTCTCCTGGTTGGTGGATCTACTCGAGTGCCTCTTGTTATGCAAAAAGTAGAAGCATTCTTCGGAAAAAAACCTAATACAGGGATTAATCCAGATGAATCTGTTGCTATGGGTGCTGCGATTCAAGCAGGTATTATCGGTGGAGACGTTACAGATGTCCTTCTTCTTGATGTTACGCCACTCACTCTTGGTATTGAAACTATGGGTTGAGTAAGAACTGCTATGATTACTCGAAACACAACCATTCCTGCTCAAAAAACTGAGACATTCTCAACGGCTGCAGATAATCAGCCTGGAGTAGAAATACATGTCCTTCAAGGAGAAAGAGAAATGGCTGCAGATAATAAATCACTCGGGAGATTTATGCTCGACGGGATTGCTCCTGCTCCAAGAGGAGTTCCACAAATCGAAGTGTCATTTGATATCGATGCAAACGGAGTTCTCCACGTCACTGCCAAAGATAAAGGAACTGGAAAAGAACAAAAAATCACGATTCAAGGATCTACTGGTATGGATGAAGCAGAAGTAGATAAACTCGTAAAAGAAGCAGAAGCGAAAAAAGATGAAGACTCAAAGAAAAAAGAACTCGTAACAGCTCGAAATGAAGCTGACAGTGCAGTAGCTCAAGGTGAAAAACTTATAAGAGATAATGCTGATAAAGTATCTGACGAAGATAAAAAACTTCTCGAAGATAAAATTAAGGATGTAAAAGAAGTACTCGGAAAATCAGATGCATCAAAAGATGATTATGAAACTCCAAGTAAAGCACTCCAAGAAACTCTCATGCAAGTAGGACAAAAAATCTACTCTCAAGCAGATGCAGCTGGAGCTCCTCAAGAGTGAGCAGCAGAAGCTGAACCAGAAACACCAACTGAAGATGATGTTCAAGATGGTGAAGTAGAAAAATAGTCATTAAAAATCCCCAAAAACTGGGGATTTTTTTGAGTTTTAATTTCAATTATTTTTTAAAATATAGTCAGCAAAAGAGCCCAAAATGGGGCTCTTTATTCATATCTTTGGAGCACATGAATTATATTCAGGCTCATCAAAGTAAATTGGGTGAGTGGAAGACTAACTATCATTCAGAAACGTGCTTTGGATGATCGTCCAACATTTTTCTCTAGACTGTCTGTCTCCACACTCTAATATATTATAAATAATAATTATATCTTAGCAAATATTTTTAATAAAGAAAAAAGGATTGCTTGAAGCGAGACCTTTTTTGATACATGTAAAGCTAGAACTCAATAACTCAGTGACGAGTCACGGGGTGATGTAATCTACAACATCACTTAGCAATTCCTTTTATTTTTAAGGACTGAGATAATAAGTATTTTTTGAAAACTGGCAAAATATATTTTGACTAAATACTATAAATATTCTTTATATATTTTTCGTAAGAATGATGTATGAAACATAAGAAGCTTTTAAAGTACTGCATTGACAATAGACTTTTATCAGTAAAATACATTATATTAATTCTCAATTGTTTCTATGTTTCGTATTTTATTTTTTGTACTCTTTCTTTGATTTATGATCTGGGGATTTCTCAATCTCACAGAGGATATTTCTGACGACTCGAGTGGGAGTTGATCATATCAAATTGCACTTGATACTATTTTAGATAAATATGGAAGTGGGGTGACGGATGAAAAAAAAAGTGAATACGTTATATATTGAGAAGAATTCATGTGAGATACATCTTGGGACTCAAATACGGTTTCTAAAACTGAAAATTATTTTTCTGTTAGTGAATTTAACCAGCAATATGATCAGAGTTATGAAGATACTGATGTGGATTCCCTCACTGTAAAAACTGGAAGTTCTCAAGTATGATTACCACAAAATACCATCAGTACTACTCTTTGAGAATCTACTAATTCTTCTTCATTTTATGATGAAACATGTAGTTGAATAATTTTTGATCCTTGTCTCAAAATATGAAATCTCGACACGAATGATTGAGATTTCAAGCTCCTAGCATCTGGAACTCCTATTTATACGGAAGTTGAAAATGTACCATATAATTAATAGTTTACAAAAAGGCCTCGCATAACGCGAGGCCTTTTATTATTTTATTCCGTGCGAGCGCTTTTATTGAGCCACAGGGACTTTAGCAATTGGATTCCAGTAATTTCCAAGAGCTATATTTATGATGTATGACGCAGGAACTGTCAGCAAAAATCCAATCTTCATCTGGCCAGCTAAATCATCCGGGATGAGTCCCTTTGATTGTGCGACAGAAACAAAAATTATTGCAACAGTCCCGTTACAGGCACCAGCAACAGACATGGAAATAAGAGACTTTGTGGTGAAATTTTTTACTCCGTAATCACCATCTAAATCTGCCTTACTCCGGCCATAGAATCCACCAAGAAAGATTCCGAAGAACTTCCCCAAGAATCCTCCTAATAGGGCTAGTAAGGTGAAGATTCCCCAAGCCTGTGGAGAAAGTATATCAACCGCGCCTGCGACCATAGCGAATGGAAGAAGTAGCCAGAGTGCAATTGCCTCTGTTTGGCGAGCAACACAATGCTTAACATCAGTGGGAGCAAAAATCAAAGGAAGACATCCACCCAAAATTGGTTCAATACCAACAAAACCTAGATAGGCTGTATTAAGAATTGCCATCACCCACCAAAACACTGGCGAGATGATGGTGTAGTCGATAATTTCTTCGCTTATGAGTTCTTTTGTTTCACGGTTAAAAAGTTTTTTGCTGATGTGTCCTTCCTTTCCAACGAACCAGCAAATCAAAAGAATCACAGCTTCTCCTAAGAGAGCATAGAACTGTGTCATATTTTCAGCAAAGAGACCAGTCATCGCAACAACCCCAATGAGGTCATCACCAACTGCAAGAATCATGAGTGCCATTGCCATAACAGCTACAACAGATTTTTCAACACTTCGAGCTGAACCAAGTGCCATCGGAACATCCGTTGCCATAGCTCCAGCCGAAGCATACAGTGCAATCGCAAAGGTCGCAGTACCACCTATGAAGAAGACTAGTGAGGTAGTTAACAACATTGGAAGAATGACACCTCCCAAGGTTGCAAATATCACCAATGGTCCAGCATCAATGACATCTTTGATTTCGATTTCAGCACCGAGACGCAAAAAGAAAAACCAAAGTCCCACTAACATAAACACATAGTGAATTGAACTGATATGCAAAACTTCTGCATATAACTCACCAACATGACCTAAGTATCCAGCATGACCCAGTGAATAAACACCCAGAGCAAGCAGGAAAAAAGGAATGATTACTGGAAATTTGTTATCCCAAGCAATGATTCCACTTTTTGTATTTGTATTTTTAGACATTCATATCTCCATTTTTCAAAAACGTCGAGCAGTATTATTAATTTATATTGATTTTTGTCAAAATATATTAGCTAAAAATTTTGTAGCACACAGTTAGTGCTTATACTGTATAAAATTAAGAAAAAAATATGAATCAAAAAATATATGACCTCATAGTTATCTGAGCCTGAGCAGCAGGTATGTTTACAGCAATCCACGCTCCAAAAAAAATGGAGAAACTCTTACTCGAAAAAAATAACAAAATTTGAATCAAGGTCCTCATGTCAGGTGGAGAAAGATGCAATGTATCGAACATAGACATTGAACCTGAACGAGATTATTTCGGACAAAATACCAAGGCAATGTACAGCCCTTTTAAACAGTTTTCAAATTATGATATGATATGATTTTTGGAGGATAGATGAGTGGCAACTCAAATAGAAGACCGAGGCAGAATCATTCTCGCATCTGGAAAAGCAACCGAACTCGTAGATCTATTAAGACGAGAGCTTATATCTAATAATACTGAAATTGTACTCAACGCTTGAGCAGACACTCTTGAGCTCTGAGGTAATGGAGTATTTACAGTGCATTCTTGAACGCAAGTATTTAAAACTAAAAAAGTAGTCCTCTCCTCTTGAGGAAAGAGCTTTTCCAGTGTGGGAACCGACGGTTGGGGTTACAGGATAGCACAACAGTTTGGACATACTATAAACGAGCCATTTAAATGACTCTGTGGAATGGTTAGTCGAGAGGATCACACAGAAATATCTGGAACAACTGTGTTTCTCGATATGCAACTCTATGATTGAAAAGAGCTAGTGTACAGTGAAAGTAATGGATCATTTCTCTTTACACATTTTTGAGTTTCAGGTCCTATGATTTACAACGCTGCTGTAAGACTTGGAGAATATATGAGAAAATCATGAGTGACACCAGAAAATGAAGCTCACTTTATGAGAGACAATATTAGCCTCCAAATGACATTTAATAGTGAGTCCATGACCAAAAAATTAGAAAAATTTTTTTCTCTGAAAGAGGATGATATGCAACGAACGATTCATATTAATGACCTGCGAAGTTGGAATGAAGCAAAAGTTACAGGAGGCTGAGTGATACTCGATGAACTTACAAAAAACTTTGAATCCAAACTGGTATCTTGACTCTATATGGCTTGAGAAGTTATAGATATTACTGGAAAAACATGAGGATTTAATCTCCAGTCTGCATGGAGTCAATGATACGTCATTTGAAAAAGCTTTGAGATAGAGTAAAACTTTATTTTGAATATTTTATGCCTATACTAAGCAACAATATTTTTTAGACAAGAATCATGGATAAATGACATCTCTATTTCATCATGGGAGTATCTGGAAGTGGAAAAGGAACACTCAGAAAAAATCTTGAATCGTGAGAGTATGATGAACTACATTATCTCAAATCATATGTATCTCGACCTATGCGTGATTGAGAAGTTGAGTGAGATATTTATCACTTTATTTCTAAGGAGCAGTTTCTGGCTGACGTAGAAGCCTGAGAATTTTTAGAATATGCATTTGTACATAACTCAGCCTACTATTGAACTAAAAAAACAGACGTACTTGAGGGGATTGAGCAATGAAAAAAAATGATAAAAGAAGTCGATGTTCAAGGGCTTGTTACAATACTGTCAGACTATCCAGAATTAAAAGAGCAAATAACTTCTATATTTTTAGAAGTTCCTGAATCAACGGTTCGAGAGAGGATACTTCTTCGAGATGCCTCAATTAGTAATCATGAGTTAGAAAAAAGAGTTGATAGTATTTCTGATGAAAATCATCATGCAGAAAAAATTTGTGATCATATAATAGATGGCACACAGTCACCAGAAAAAGTGCTTCACGATGTACTTGATATCTTAAAAAAATAATGAAGTTTCATATCCTTACTCTCTTTCCTGACTCGTTTACGAGTTTTTTAGAAAGTAGTATTATTGGAAGAGCTAAAAATAAATGACTTTTTGAAGTGGAGCTCTATAAACTCAGTCAATTTTCAAGTAAAAAATTTGGCCAGGTAGATGATAAGGCATATGGAATGCACGGGCAAGTTATGAGCCCAGAACCCTTAGCTCGTGGAATAGAGTTCATTTTTGAAAAGCTATGAAAAAAGATACCCGTTATTTTTATGTCACCCAGTTGAGAGCTTTTACAACAGGAAAAAATTGAAAAACTTAGCCAAGAAATAAAAGAATGTATCATCATATGTGGACACTATGAATGAATTGATGAGAGAATTATTGAGCTCTATGTCGACTATCAAATATCAATCTGAGAATATGTACTATCTGGTGGTGAAATAGCTAGCCAAGTGCTGATTGATGCACTTGTTCGACATATTCCAGAAGTATTATGAAATCCTGAATCACTCGAAGAAGAGAGTTTTTCAAAAAAACTTGGTAGACAAAAAGAGTATCCTGTATATACTCGACCTGCAATGTTTCAGTGATTGTCAGTCCCTCAAGTTTTGACAAATTGAAATCATAGCGAGATAGAAAAATGGAAACAACAACACCTTCACTAATATGAATTATAAAGCTGATACACTAGAATCGAGTCTCCAAAATACTGCCAACTCGAGTCATCCATATATAGATTACCTCTGGCAAAACATAACTCTTGAGTTTATGCTCAAGTTTTTTGTAGTGTACTTTTTTGCTATTTGGATAGCGCTCATTATTTGGGTAGCCAGAGATATCTCACTTCGTACAGAAAGCAAAATTGTTCAAATACTTGGTATAATGATTATAATTTTTCTTACTCCTCTGTGAATATTTTTGTATCTCTTAGCAAGACCTAGAAAGACGTTATCGCAAGAGTCGTCACTTGAAGTTGAAAGTAATCTCGATATTTTGAATGAAATTATTGATGAAAGACTACAAAAATCTCAGATTCTGCATTGTCCAAATTGCGATATACAGATTGAAGCAGAGTTTACACAGTGTCCAAATTGTCATACCGAGCTAAAACATGATTGTTCTCATTGTGAAAGAGAGATACGAAACACGTGGGATGTATGTCCTTATTGCCAGAAGAAACAAGTAAAAAAGGCAGCAATCTTCCAAAAATTAGGAACAGAAATTCCTCAAAAAGTAGAAATTGAAAAGCTCAGTACAACTCAAAATAAATCGGATGAATGAGTCACTGAAAAAATAGTTTCAAACAATTCTATTCCACCAGTATCACAGAAAAAATGAAAGAAATATAAAAAGAATAAAAAATAAAAAAAGAGACTGAATGAATCAGTCTCTTTTTTATATAGTGTCTATAATATTACTTCACTACAATATTAACAATCTTCCCTGGAACGTAGATTTCTTTAACGATTTCTTTTCCTTCCGTCCATTTCATAACATCAGTATTAGATTTAGCTTTCGCGAGAACTGAATCTTTGTCTTCATCAATTGCAATTTTTATTTCTCCTCGAAGTTTCCCAAGAACTTGTACTCAGATAGTGACTTCACTATCTATTGTCATAGCTTCATCATACTCTGGCCAATCACTAAAGAATATTGAACTTCCATTAAGACTGAATAACTCTTTGAATGCTTCAGCTAAACAAGAGAATTCTTTAATATAATCTTTCATAGTAGACTCATCAGCTCTTTTTCACGTTACTTTTGAGATATAAAGTCATCGCATTGGTGCATGAATATATATTTCTCACTTATGAATATCTGTAAGGGTATAATGTCTCTTGTATTCAATTTGCTTCATTTCGCCATTTGGAAAAAGAACCACAAAAGCATCTACATAATGAAAATCTATTTCTCAGCCGTTTCTTCGAGCAATATCTTTATAAAACTCAACCATAATTTCTGCTATTTCCAATTTTGATAAGTCTGATTCTTTTTTTCAAGATTTTTCTATTGCAGCTCTACGAACATGAGTCGAATCAAAATCTTGGTTTTCAAAATAGACAGCTGTATCAGCAGTCATAACTGGAATAGTATATCAAGCACTTTTATAAGCTTCTATTTTTTGCATGGCACACTGCATTGGAGTTGAACCCGACTCTTCTACATCTATAAAATCAGGAATAGATTCTAATTTCATTTGAGATTTCAGTGTATCAAGGACGCTCTGAGCTCGTTTTATTTTTCCTTCATTTCCCGTTGCAAAATAAGCTCTGAGAACTGGAATTTTCTTTTTTGAAATAGATTCCCAGATTTCTTCTGCCATATGAGGAGCAAATGGATGGAGAAGCTGTGTATACTTAATTTTCCATTCTTGCATTTTTGACTCATCTTTTGGAAGTCCTGTATTCAGACAAATCATCATTTGAGCAATTGCCGTATTGAACTTATAGTTTTCTATATCTTGCCCTACTTTTTTAATAGTTTTATGGAGCATTTTCATAGCCTCCTCATCGTTCTGAGCACTTCTATCTTTGCCATCAATAAATGTAGCATGAACTTTATCTAAATATCTTCGAAGACCAATTATAGACTTTGTATCCCAAGGTTTCGTATCAGCAAAATCTCACATATACATCTCATAGAGTCTGAGAGTATCTGCTCCGTATTGTTGCACTATCTCATCTGGATTGACAACGTTTTTAAGTGACTTTGACATCTTTGCAGGAATTTTCTCAAGGATATCACCTGTTTCTCTATCTATAAATTTTCCATCTTTTTCATCAACCATATCTGAAGCTATAAGTTTTCACCCAGTATTTTTATAACTCATCCCAAGAATCATTCCTTGGTTTCTCAGTCGATAGAATGGTTCACTTGTTGAAACTACTCCAATATCAAAGAGGAATTTATGCCAGAATCGCGCATAGAGTAAATGAAGCACTGCATGCTCAGCTCAACCAACATAGGAATCGACACTTCCCCAATATTTTCCAGCATCTTTTCCAACCAGTGCATCCCTATTATTTGGGTCCATAAATCTGAGATAATACCAACATGATCACCCCCACTGAGGCATCGTATTAGTTTCTCTCTGTCCTATTAGATTTGCAGCAATATCTACATGAATAAACTCTGGAACTTGGCTGAGAGGACTTTGTCCATCACCAGATGGTTCGTATGCTTCAACTTGTGGAAGCTCGAGTGGGAGATTATAATCGCATACTATTTTCCCATAGATTCCATCAAAGATTTTTGAAAACTCCTTTTCTCCAACCATCAAAATAGTCTCATCTTTCACCCAGGCATCTGGAGATGCTGAAGTCGGGAGTGCGTCTATATCTTCACTAGAAATATGGATCAAAGGAATTGGTTCTCCCCAATATCTTTGTCGACTAAAAAGCCAATCTCTGAGCTTATAGTTTATTTTTTTATGACCGAATCCTAGCTTCTCAGCAAGCTCAGAAAATTTTGCAATTGCTTCTTTTGAAGTGAGTCAGTTGTATTCTCAAGAATTTACTAAATTTCAATATTGAGTAATTGCTTTTTCTAAATCATTTTTAGAAGTTTTAGGAGCTATAATTGATTGTCTTATTTCTAAGTTGAATTTTTGAGCAAACTCAAAGTCTCGCTCATCATGAGCAGGTACAGCCATAACAGCTCAGGTTCCATAATTTCCAAGAACATAGTCAGCAATCCAGAGAGGTACTTCTTCTCAGTTGTATGGATTTACGACATATGAACCGGTAAAAACTCAGGTTTTTTCTTTTCCATCTGAGGTTCTATCTTGGTCAGATTGGTTATTTGATTTTTTGATATACGCCTCACTTGCAGCCTTATTTTCTGGAGTGATAAAGTCCTGTACATCTTTATGGTCTGGAGCAATAACTGCGTAAGTCATACCAAAAACAGTATCGACTCGTGTAGTATACACTCGAATTGATTTTAATGAGTCATCAGATTTTTTAAGTTCAAACTCACAGCCTTGTGATTTTCCAATCCAGTTTCGTTGCATATCCTTGATTCCATCTGGCCAATCAAGGTCATCAACGTCACCGAGTAGTCTATCTGCATATTTTGTGATTGCGAGAACCCATTGTCTGATTTTTTTCTTTTCTACTTGTGTTCCACATCGCTCACAAGAAAAATCAGAAAGTACTTCTTCATTAGCAAGCCCCGTTTTACAACTTGGACAATAATTTATTGGGAGGTCTTGTTCATATGCGAGTCCTGCTTCAAAGAGCTTCAAAAATATCCACTGCGTCCATTTGAAATACTCTGGATCAGTAGTATCTATTTCCCGATCCCAATCATACGAAAATCAAAGTGATTGTATCTGTCTTTTAAAGGTCGCTATATTTTCAGTAGTAGTAATACGAGGATGCACTCAAGTTTTAATGGCATAGTTTTCTGCTGGAAGACCAAAAGCGTCCCATCCCATTGGATGAAGGACATTATATCACTTCGCATGTTTATATCTTGCGACTATATCATTGGCAGTCATACCTTCTGGATGTCACACATGAAGTCCCGCTCATGAAGGATAAGGAAACATATCCAGAACATAAAATCATGGCTTAGATGACGTATTTGATGTTTTGAAAGTATTATTCTCTTGCCAATAGTCTTGCCATTTTTTTTCTAGCTCTTGATGTTGGTACATAAATCTCAATTGAGGAAGTAATATAACTTTATTATAGCGAAAAAATCGAATTATCTAAGTTTAGTTAGTACAAAAAAACTTCGTTTTACAACGAAGTTTTTCATATTGAATATGTAAGCTTATACCAACTGTTGGAAAAGTATAGAAGTTGATCAAATAATATCTTCATCAGACATAACAGATATAACAAATCGTATAAGTTGACTCGCTAAGAATACTACGACTAAACCAATTACAACATATATCAAAATATTTTTTCCTTTTTTTACTTTTTCCTCATCTCAACCAGAAGTTAGGATAGTAAAACCAGCATAAATAGCAAAAACTACTGAGATGAAATAGAAGAGCCCAATGATAAATCCAAGAATATTATCAAGAGTAAAAACGAGATCATTTCCTCATAATCTCAGGTTTGGAGTAATTCTTCCTACTCCAAAAGCATTTTGAGCTTCAACAGCTCAAGCTTGAAGAATAATACTAAAGTACGCACAGAGTATGAAAAATATTTTTCCTATCATATTATACAACAACATCACTAGTACCAATAGAGATAACCCATCTGATTATTTGACTCGCTAGGAATATAACGATAAGACCAAGAACAGCTTGAATAAGTGTTGTTTTTCCTTTTTTCACTTTTTCTTCATCACCACCTGCTGTAAGAATTTGGAATCATCCATATAGAGCGAATACTACTGCAACGAAATAGAGAAGACCAATAAGAAATCCTAAAATATTATCAAGTGTTCCTACAAAATCACCACTCGTACCGTTATCACCAGTAGTATTAGTTTTTGTTCCAGTTACGTTTATTGCTGCACTTGCAAATTGAGCGTGAGCTGCAACTCCTGAAGCGAGACCAAGTTTCAAAATATTTTTCATTTCTCTATAAATAAATAATAAAATCACGAGTTAATTATATGAAACTTGTAAGAGAAACGCAAATTTTTTATTCCATTTTTGAGTATTTTCTTATATTAGTTCTATATTTTTATTAAATACAATTTATGGACTCTGATGCAATTACAACATTTCTTCAAGAACTCAAAGCTCACTGAGAAAGAAACAATATCCCCAATGTGAGTTTAAAAAATGCACTCTTTCTACGTGAAATCATAGCAAAAAATACGTGTAAAAAAATACTAGAAATCGGGAGTGCTAATGGGTATTCGACGATTCATTTTGCTCTTGAAATACAAAAAAATGAGTGAAAGATTACTTCAATCGAGTTTTCACAACTCGCCTATGAAGAAGCTCAAGATAACTATGAAGCAGTGTGACTCAGCCAATATATCACTCATTATTTTGGAGATGCCAGAGAGGTATTACCACTTTTAGATGAAAAATATGACTTTATATTTATAGATGGACTGAAAAAGGAATCTCTCAATTTCTTGAAACTTGTCTGGGATAAAACACTTCCAAATGCTATCATTGTGATAGATGATGTTATAAAATTTCGATACAAAATGGAGAGTTTATATGAGTATTTAAATACAGAAAACATCGCGTATGAAGTAATCCAGATTGATGATGATGACGGGATTATGATTATAAAAAAATAGAACTCAGATGAGTTCTATTTTTTTATAATCACGTATTTATTTTTTCTTTGCTTTCGTTTCTGTAAAGAAATTATCTATAAGTTTTCTGTATGTCATTCTTCTTTTGAGTTCTTCATAGTATGAAGTTCCAGGAACATAGAGTTCTTTTAATCTCTTTAAAACATCCTCTGATTGATATCGACTCATTATTTTTTGAATTTCAGCTTGTAACTCTTCGTCAGAAGCTTCGATTTTTTCAATTTCCATGAGTTTATTAAAAATAATCTCACCTTGAAGTCTTTTTTGAGCTGTAGATTCTACATGTTGTTTTTTATACTCTGCAGTGCTCAGATTTAGAGAAGCAAGATAATCATCCATTTTTACTCCATCTTTCGATACATTTTCTTTAATTTCTTCAAATACTTGATCTGTTTGACGAGAAAGTAACTCACTTCCTATTTCAAGTTTTGATACTTTGAGAAGTTCATCAATAAGTGTACTTTCTCGTTCCATAGCATCATTTGCTTCTTTTGTTTCAAGTATTTCTTCTTTCAGTAATGCTTTAAATCCGTCTAAATCTAGATCTTTTCCTCTAAGTTTTTGAATAAATTCTTTATCAAATTCTGGAACATGTGCTTTTTCTATTTTTTTTGCTGTTACTTTAAATTTTGTTTTCTTTCCTGCAAAATCAGCATTGTGATAGTCAGCTGGAAATGTAACATCAAGCTCTCTTTCATCTCAAGATTTCATACCTACCATATCTTCTTCAAAACCAGGAACCAGTAGATTTGACCCAAGAACGAGTGGATATTCTCTCATAGATGTCGCTTCCATAAGCTTCCCTTCAGTATCATACCCATCAGTATCGATAGTTACTTTGTCTCACATACTTGCTGTGTAATTTGAATCAGCGTCATGAAAATGAGTAAATCGTGTTCTAATATCCTGCAGAGCATCCTCTATTTCAGAGTTACTTACAGATAATTTTTGTTTTTCGAGTTTGATTTTTTTATAACTATCCTCTATTTCTATTTCTGGAAATACTTCCACTTCTATAAGAACTTTTAATGGATCTTGAGATACGACCTCAGTTATTTCAGCTTGTGAAACGGGCATAAGCTTCTCTTTTTTCAGAGCTTCTTTATAGAGCCCATCAATTGCTTGTTCCACCGTCATTTGTAAAATTCTTTCTTCTCCGAATTCTTTAATTATAACATCTTCTGGAATTTTAGCTCCTTTTCTAAATCCTTTAATGTTTGCATTTTTACTTGCGCTTGCAAGTACTTTTTTTCTGTATTTTGCTACATTTTCTGTAGATTGTTCAATAGTGAGTTGGAGTCTTGAATTCCCTAATTTTTTAATTTCAACGTTCATAAGTGTACTGGTGTTTAATTTCCTCTTGATAAATTCAAAAGTTCTAAAAATAGTGAGCCCGAGTATAGCCAAAAAAAAATATTATTCAAATTTTCACACCAGCTAAAATTATTATATTAAAAAATTAAAATAAAAATAAGCAAGTAAAAATACCTAATAGATTTTCTATTTTTACATATCTCATACTATAATAAACGAGTTATTTATTTATTTACTATGCTTAGAATATGAAATATAATCTAAAGAACGGTTTTACCCTAATTGAGTTACTTGTAGTAATTACAATTATTGGTATCCTTGCTACTGGTGCTGTTACGGTATTTACATCTCAAATACAAAAAGCTCGAGATACAACTCGTATCAATGATATTAAGGCTCTTCAAACATCTGTAGAACAAGCATATCAAGATGAATCACAATATCCTGATGCAACGCAAGCAGAATTTATATCAGCTGTATCTTCATATATAGAACTTATTCCACAAGATCCTAAAAATGGTCAAAATTGTAATGATTCTGGTGGAACTACAACGTGTGTATACGCATATACTACAGCTCAAGATGCTGGTATTGATAATGGGAAATATGAACTTTCTACAGCTTTTGAAGCTGCAGGTTCTGTAACCTCTAAAGCAGCTCAAGTAGTTGATAATGGAGCAGATGATTCTAGATTTGAAATTGGGATTGATGTTGCTACTGTTGTTACTACTGTGGCTCCAGGAGTTACAACTCAAACATGTCAAGTACTCGCTTGAAGTCTTCTTCTTTCTAAAGCATGTAATTAATATGAGTTTCATCTCATAGCAAAAAAAACTCTCAAGAAATCTTGAGAGTTTTTTTATTGTTCTAGTTTCTTGAGGAGTTCCTCTGTTTTTTGAGAATAACTGAGAACTATTTGATCTATTCCATATACGTAACTCAGAATAATGCTATGGAGTCTCATAGATATAACTGTGTGAACAAGGTGGTGATTGTATATAGTATAGACCTCTCACATACTCGCACATATTTCTCTGTCAAGTGTGAGAAACTGTTTCATAAATTCATAATCATTTGCGAGCGTATCCGTTGGATGAAAACTATGGGGGAGAAAAATAAGCTTCGCTCATCTGGATTCTAAATATTTACAGAGCTCTTCTATTATGAGAACTTCAATTTGAGTGTTTCAACTGGTTCAAAAGTATCAACTCCTCAGAGCAAGTCATATTTTTTTTCATCTAAAATCATAGCTATCAAAATCACTCGTTCTAAAAGTTCTTGAAGCATGTACGCTGATGACATTTCATTTTTTTTCATCTATACTATTATCATGTAAAACTGGATCATCTATAATGTGACTGTCTATTCAAATACTTTTTAGCTGATCTTTACTTTTTTGATCACGTACCGTTACCTTCCAAGCATTTTTGAATATATCACCAAGAAGTTTAAAATTTTCTTGTTGTTTTATATCAATTCACACTGCGTAAAAATATATTTTTTTACGTAAAAATCGCGCCCATTTTGTTCGAAACTCCCATTGTTTGAGAGGATTTCAAACTGACTGGAGTTCTGAGTCATACATAATTCATCATCCTCAGATAACAACTCTTTGTGACCATAATAAAGTAATCACAAAATTTTTAAAATTTGTAATATTACGTGTTAATTTTTTAATATTCCTAAAATCAATTGGGAAATATTCTAAATAACTTACTTGTGGGTCACGGTAAAACACATCCTGAATATCATAGGTGAATACTCGAAATTGAGTGTCTTCTCAAAACTCTTTTTTTAGGAGTATTATTTCATTTTTTAATATGAGTTCATCTCCGAGGTTGCCAGATCCTACTGCTGCAAATATTGAAATATTCATATTATAATTCTCGTATCATATAAGGAAGTATGTCTTGTAGTTGTGTTAATTCCTCAGGAATGGTAGCCATGACTCTTTCTATATCACGACCTTGGTATCCCATAGTAGTAAGAGTCATTTTTATATTTTCCATAAGAGTTGCTGGAAGCGTAGTTTGATGTGGTGAAACCCCATGCTGGATTGATTGAGAAATATGAGTTTTTACGAAATCCTTGTCTTTCAGTTCGAGAATTATTTTTTCAGCCATTTTTTTACCAATTCATTTTACCGATTCTATAACTTTTTTATCATCAGCTTGTACTGCTTGTATGAGCGAATCTTTTCAAAGAGATAATATAAGGAGAGCGACTTTTCCTCATACTCAGGATATTTTAATAAGCTCCGTAAAGAGTTTTTTTTCATCTAAGCTTGTAAATCAAAACAAACTCTGAGCATTTTCAGTGATATGATGGTACACATACAGTTCCGTTTTTTCAGTATTTATAAGATGAGAAAATGTGATTTCATGAATCCAAATTTCATATCCAAGTCAGCCCTGAGTATGTATGAGGACCGAATGTTCACTGAGTTCAATAATATTCCCTGATATATATCCAATCATTGTAATTTTTCTTAAAGATATTATACTTTGAGTATATATGATTTCAGCATAATCCCAAATCCACCGTGAAAAAAATACTTATTTTTATCATTGAAGTCTACCAAAAATATCTTTCACCAGATCATAGTTTTTGGGCAAGAAAAAATAATAATCCTCCCTATTGCAAGCACTATCCTACATGTAGTGAATATACCAAAGAAGCTATCGAAAAAAAATGAGCCTTGATGGGCTCACTAAAATGAATAGGACGTATTCTCAGATGTATGCCCTGGAACAAAGGTTGATATGATCCGGTAGACAAAAACTAATCCTGTATAAAATCGAGAAAATCCTTTGCTGAAGTGAAGTTGTGGTATACTGACGCATATCTAATATATGAGATATCATCAAGTATTTTTAGTTTTTCGAGTACTTTTTCTCAAACTCTACGGGCCTTTATTTCTTTTCAAGTTCCAAGCTCACTCTCTATTTCATCAATAGCTCTCTCTACATCTAAAATACTAATTCCTCTTTTATTTGTAGCCTTGAGAATACTATCTTCAAGTTTATCTCTGTCATAACGTTCTTTGACGTCTCAGCTCTTCACGATAATGAGATTACTCACTGCTCATTTCTCAAAGGTCGTAAATCTATTTTGACATTTCTCACATTCTCGTCTTCGTTTGACCGTTTTTCCATCATCAGATACTCTTGAATCGAGTACCTTGGTGTCTGTATTTCAGCAATTTGAGCAGTTCATATTATTTTAATAATAAAAAATATTTCCTCAATTATAGGTGAGAAAATATTTTTTACAATTTCAACTACACTTTGCATTAAAATTTTTGAGAAATTACTTAATAAGAACAGCAAACTGCGTATGCATACGATGCAGCGTTATTTCATTCATTTGTTGTACATCCAACTTCCCATTTTGATAATGAGCTATCAGGTTGACTTAAGTCCATCCAATCGTCTTTGGGAACTTCACATCGCCCACCTCATCATGTTAAAAATTCGTTATTATTACAAGATGCCACTGCGTTTTGAGGCCACCCTCTCACTTCATTTGTACGTCTACATGAAAGTTTATGATTATCTACATAACTCTTTGTAGCAACATGATTATTATTTGTTGGACTTGTAGTACTGATTTTTCCCGTGATATTGAGGTTTCACATAGTAAAAGTTCAAGAATTGAGTAAATCTTCTCACCTAACTTCACCGTTTTTTATATGTTTTGATTCAACAGCATTGTCAGCTAACTCACTTCGAGAAATACTTCCAGCTGCAATATCCTCTGCTATTATTTTATTATTTATTATATGATTAGTGTTAATAGAATCATCCTGAATTTTACCTCAAGAAATTGTTCCATTGGTTATGTTAGCCCCATTAATACTCGTAATATTTGCTCCATTTCATCGAAAACTCGTTGCATTTATTATTCCATTTACGTCGAGCGTATAATTCGGTGATGACCTATTAACTCATATTCTCGTTCCTGTATCTGTAATGAGCCCAACTAAAAATTTAGATCCATCCCATTTTGGAATATTATTGTTATTTCATCCAGCAATTATTTGAAACGCTGATACAAATACCGTTTTTATTTTTTGTGCTCCACTTATATTTTCAAATATATTTGAAATAATTTCTCAAACAAATCCTTTTTTATCCATTCATGATGGAGCTGTTGGAGTTCAAGCTAAAGAAGCTGCTTGCACTTTCACTACCCTCGGTGAGACCTCATCTGAAGCAGAATATACTGAGTCTAGTTGAAGAACACAGATACTCAGAATAATAAAGAGTGTTATAAAATTTTTCAAGAGCTTATTTTTATTGAGTAATATACACATAATTGTATCATACATACCCTAACTTAAGCAAATTATTATCTATAATATCAATACAAAATATTATAAGTATTCCTACTATTTATACTTTCTCAGTAATATAAGCCAAAAGTGTTGATTTTTTAAAATATTCACTATAATACAGCAGCCTTCTAAAGGAAGTTTCGATATTCACACATGTATCAAACGCAAGTACCTTTTATTTTTTGATTATACTATTATGGCAGCAAGAGGAAAAAAATACAAAAAAGCTCTCGAGTTTTTGAGTCCAGATATGACTTACACGGTTCCTGAAGCAGTTGAGCTTCTTGAACAAACAAATACTGTAAAGTTCGACCCAACTGTTGAGGTTCACTTTACTCTCAATCTTGATCCTAAACATCAAGATCAAATGATTAGAACAACAGCTTCTCTTCCAAACGGAACTGGTAAAACAGCTCGAATATGTGCATTTACTGATACAGTTTCTGCAGAAGACCTTAAAAAAGCAGGAGCTGCTGAAGCAGGTGGTGAGGAACTCATCGCTGATATCGAAGCTGGAAACGTAGCACTCGACTTTGATGTTTGTGTGGCTACTCCATCAATGATGAGACATCTTGGGAAAATCGCAAGAGTACTCGGACCAAAAGGACTTATGCCAAATCCTAAAACTGGAACAGTTGGAGTTGACCTTCTCGCAGTTGTAAAAGATATTGCAGGTGGGAAATTTGAATTCAAGACTGATAAGCATGGAAATGTTCACTCTATCTTTGGGAAACTTTCATTTGGAAAGGAAAAACTTGAAGAAAATCTCAATGCATTTCTTCAAATAATCCAAGACGTGAAACCTACTGGAGCAAAAGGAAAGTATATCACTTCTGTGGTTGTTTGTAACGCTATGGGACCTTGAATTAAACTTAATATGAATACAGATAAAAAATAATTATCACTTTTCACAAAAAAACTCTAAAGAAATTCTTTAGAGTTTTTTTATGAAATACATATAATATATATGTATTATATTTTAATTAAAAACTATGAAATCAAAATTATTGATTGGTTCTCTCAGTATAGCTCTTTTATTTGGTCTTATGTCATGTGCTGATACAAATGATGAAACGGTCACTCCTAACAATACCGTAGAAATAAACAGTACTTCTGATGCTAGTTCTACTCAGCTCGCAGGAGAAGAAACACCAAGTGTGAATGAAAATGGAGATACACTTGTTGGTGGTGACGCTGTTGCCTGAGATGAGACTCCAGGTGAGGCTTCATTTACAGTTCTAGGAAGCAACTATGAATATGATATTAAAGAAATGAGAGTCAAAGAAGGAGATGAAGTAAGCATTACTTTTAGATCAGTAGACGGTTTCCACGACTGGGTCGTAGATGAATTTGATGCTGCTACTGAAAAGGTAGAAACAGATGGTGAAACAACGGTTACATTTATAGCTGATAAAACTGGAACATTTGAATACTATTGTTCAGTTGGTCAACATCGAGCAAATGGGATGGTTGGAACACTCATAGTTGAGTAGTTTTCTTCTCAGACATTACAATAAAAAACTCTCATATTGAGAGTTTTTTATTTATTCATTATTTTATCTAGTGTCTGCATCTTAAGTAAACTATTAAATCATCTTTGTAGATTTCAAAGTGCATTTGTAGTGTAACAATCAGTTTTTTTCTCACAATATATATTTTTTGTACAATCTGATATTCATATTTCTTCTCCGACTGCTACAAATATGTCATAAAGAGAGATGGTATCTGGCACTTTTGCAAGCATCACTCATCCTCATCGTCCTTGTTTTGATAAAAGTATTCAGGCTTTTTGTAATTCAGGAATAATACGGCGAAGGCAGGTTTCACTCATACCCTGTGATGCAACGATATCACGAATCTGTACCAATTCTCATTTATCAGCAATATAGCAAAGAGCTTTAAGTGCATCGTCTCATGTTTTGGAAAGTTTAATCATTTCTTATATCTTTAAAACATCATCAAAAGTGTCAATTTTTCCATCTTGTAAATATGTATGCAGTGCGTTTCGAGTTGTTAAGAGTCACAGTACAGAAGCTTGTTTTCTCCGATCTGAAATTGGCATTTCGATAAGCTCTTCAATATATTTGTATCAAAAAGCAAAGATTTCCTCTATCTTCATATCTATAATACTTTCACCAAAAATACTTGCACATGCTGTTGTAATGATAGCTGTATCTCACTGAAAAGACCATTTTTTTATGATTCAATTTTCTATTTTTATATATACCTTGAGATCATCTCCACACGTCCTATTTTCTTCCCAAAAAGAAATATCAAAATCATCTAACACTCATCTATTTGGTGGAGTCTTAGAGTAAAATGTTATTGTTTCGTTATGCATTGTTTTAGGCTAATTCTTTAATTGCTTTTTCTAATACTTCAAAAAAAGCATCGATATCTTCTTTTGTATTATACACTTGTATACTCATACGACAGCTATGTTTTTGACCCACAAAATCCATAAGTGGCTCAGCACAATGTTGCCCAGCACGCACGCAAATATCATTATCAGCGAGATAGTCAGAGATATCAAAACTATGAATACCTTCTACTACAAAGGTAAAAACTCATACTCTATTTTTTGAGGCTGTACTTCAAATAAGCTTCACACTCTCAAGTCATGCAAATTTTTCCAAACTATAGTGAACCAGTTCACGTTCATGATTTTCAAGTAATCTATATCCTCATATAGAATCAAGATACTCAAAAGCTCTCAGTAAACTCACAGCTCCGGAAAGATTTGGGGTTCCTGGTTCAAATTTATCTGGAAGTTTCTTACTGTGAGTAAATCAAGACTCAGAAACAGATTCAATAGCTCCACCACCAGAAAAGATTGGATTGAGAACATTTAAAAGTGTTTCTTTTGCCCATAAAACTCAAATCCCCGAATCAGCAAATATTTTATGACCAGTAAAAAATAGCGCGTCACATCATAGTTTTAGAACATCTACTTCAAAATGAGGAACACTTTGAGACGCATCTACTATAAACAGTGGTTTATTGTTTCAATACCTCACAGCAAGCAAAGAGCTTACATTTTCTATATCAAATATTTGTCCTGTTGTGTTTGATACATGAGTGAGCGATACTATTTTTACTTTGTCAGTTAACTTATCTCGAAAATCATTGTAATCTAAATCAAAATTATCGGTCACTCCTACAAACTCGACATTGACTCCATAATCTTCTTTGAGTATAAGCCAAGGAACGACATTGGCATGATGTTCTACGATACTCAGAAGTACGGTATCTCAAGCTTTTAAAAGTCCTGTTCTCCAGATACTTTGAGCCAGAATATTGAGAGCGTAGGTAGAGTTGGCTGTATATATGACTTCTCTCCAATTTTCGACTCAGAGATTTTTCGCGACTATTTTTTTAGAGTCTTCATACAGTCTTTCAGAAATTTCTGATATCACGTAACTTCCACGATGAATATTCGCGTAGCTGTTTCTTAAATAATCTGCTACTCCATCAATAACCACAGTAGGTTTTTGACTCGTGGCAGTACTATCTAAATATACTAAATCTGGATGATTCTGAAATATGGGAAAATCCTTTTTATAGTCTTGCATATTATTTTGATTTTATTCTCTCTAAAATTCTTTCTTTGGTTGATTTAAAAAGTTCAGCATTATCTCATTCAAGATCTCAAAATATCTTTGCAATATAACTCTCAAGCATTAGGACCGTTGCATCTTCTCGTGGAAGTCCTCGGCTTCTGAGATAAAAGAGTTTATCATCAGAGATTCTCTCCATATTACAAGCATGACTTGCTTTGACGTCATTACTATGAACCAAGAGCGTAGGAAGTCCTCGAACTTTCCCTGTTGCTCCAAGAAAAATATTCTCTTCTACAAGATATCATTCTACTTTTTCAATTCCTTCGGTGATATGTACGATTCCATCTAAATCAATAAGTCAGCCATCAGAAACAAAGCTTACAATATGCATGTTCAGAAAAGCTCTACTTGCAGCAAGTTCACCATTAATTTTTGCAGTAATTTTTTCTCATGTTGAACTCAGAAGCGAGAATATTTCACATTTGGCATCTTCTCCATTTATGAGAAAATACTTATCAAATTTCTCTGCAGTTTCAAAATACCCAAAATACTTGAGTGAAGCACAAGATCAAAAAGTAACTTTTTCAAGTACATTTTTCTCATCATATATAAGAACTATGGCATTGTCTGCAATATGAATTTCTTTCTCAAGCTCATCACTCATATACAGTCTATTTTCTGAAAGGATTTTCATACTAGGCATGTTTATTTTTAAAATTTTCTCTCATTTTTTTAAGTTTTTCTAGGTCTATTTTTGGTTGTTTTTTTTCAAATGCAAAGCTCGTCCCACAACCACATCTATCAAGTACTTCTCAACTTGTAAATATAAATCTCACTTGTTCACGGCCCGTATGGTCAGCTTTGACCACTCTCGTAATCTTTGCATTTTCTAAATAGACTCTATCAGTTTTTGGAACATAGAGTGAAAATAAGTACTCACTGTCTATCATTTCTATATCGTCTGTTAACTCAAAATCAGTTTGCATATCTATTTTATTACCTGAACAACCAGCTTCGTAAAAAAACACTTTGAGTTGTTTTACTCCAGCATTTTCAAATTCAGAAACTGTTTTTTTGTCGAGTTGTAGCATAATCATATAAGAGTTATCCAATACTTCCTTCCATTTCCATAGAAATCAGGACATTCATTTCACTCGCGTATTCAAGAGGAAGCTCTTTGACGATAGGAGAGATAAATCCATTTACTATCATCGCAGCTGCCTGTTCTTCATCGATTCCTCGAGATTGGAGATAAAATAAATCATCTTCATTTATCTTACCAGCACTTGCTTCATGAGCGACTATAGAGTCTGCATTGTCACATCGTATTTCTGGAATCGTGTCTGAACCAGATATATCATCAAGGAGAAGAGCATCACATTCAATCTTTGTTACTGAACCAGTCGCACTGGCTTTGATGTCTACTAAACCTCTATAGGTAGACAATCAACCAGCTTTTGAGATAGACTTAGACACGATAGAGCTTGAAGTATTTTTCCCTATATGAATCACTTTCGCTCAAGTGTCCTGAGTTTGTCCAGCATTCGCAAATGCAATCCCAAGATGGTCAGCTCGAGAGTTGTCACCAATAAGAACCGAACATGGATAGAGCATAGTAGTATTAGATCCCATATTTCCTCATACCCATTCCATATATCCAGCTTCTTGAAGGAGTGCTCTTTTAGTATTGAGGTTATAAGTATCAAGTGACCAGTTCTCAACTGACGAGTATCTCATCGTTGCATTTTTTCCAACAAAAATCTCCACTCAACCAGCATGCAGTGAGTTTTCATCGTATTTAGGAGCAGAACATCATTCTATATAATGAGCTTCTGCGTCCTCTTCTATAATTATCATCGTATGCTCAAACTGTCCACCTTTCTTCACATTCATACGGAAATATGATTGAAGTGGCTCAGAGACTTTGACTCATTTAGGGACGTACAAAAATGTTCCACCAGACCAAACAGCATAATGTAGGCTTGCAAATTTGTGATCTGTGAGAGGAATAGATTTTGAAAAATGCTTTTTGATGAGTGCTTCATACTCTGGATTTTTGAGAGCATTTGAGAGGTCGTCAAAAATAACACCTTGATCAGCTATTTCTTGTTTGAGACTATGATAGACTGTTTCACTATCATATTGAGCACCAACACCTGCAAGTGCTTTTTTCTCAGCTTCAGGAATCCCAAGTTTATCAAAAGTATTTTTTATACTTTCAGGGACATCATCCCACGATTTATTATTTCAAGCACCTTCTGGTTGAGCGAAATAATAAATACTCTGTAAATCAAGGTCTGATAAATCAGGCCCCCAACTTGGCATTGCTTTTTCTTCATAGATTTTGAGTGCTTTGAGTCGAAGGTCAAGCATCCACTCTGGCTCCTCGTTTGCATGAGAGATTTGTCGTACCACGATTTCATTTATTCCTTGAACAGCCGTTCCTTTATAAATGACTTCGTCCGAGAAATCCCAAGTTCCTGAAGTTGTAACGGTTCACATATTTTGTTTATTTAAATTATACTTCTCCAAATCCACTTTCACTAATATCTTGTGCGAGTTCTTTACCACCTTCTCTTACGATATTTCCTGCCTTCATAACAAATACTGTGTCGACATCGATATATTCAAGAATCGTGAAGTAATGCGTGATAATAATAATTGAGTTTTCAGGTGAACTTAAAGACTGTAACATTGACGCTACGGTTTTAAAGGCATCGAGGTCAAGACCAGAATCAATCTCATCGAGAATAATATATTTTGGTCCAATGAGTTTCATTTGAAGGATTTCTATTTTTCTCTTCTCTCCTCCTGAAAATCACACATTAAGATCTCGATCCAAAAATGCTTCATCAATCTGCAGTTCTTGCATATGTTTTTTGATGAATCTTTTAAAGATAAATGGTGAGAGCTCTGTAAATTCTGCATTTTTCCCTTTTTCTGAAATATTGAAAATAGTCCTGAGATATTCAGAGAGTTTTACTCATTTAATTTCAGGAATATTTTGAAAACTCAGAAAGATTCCTGCGTTACTTCTCTCGTTTGGTTCCATCTCAAGGAGATCATCTCCATTGATAGAAATACTTCCTCATGTTACTTCATATTTAGGATGCCCCATAAGAACACTTGAAAGCGTTGATTTTCCTGAACCATTTTTTCATAAGAGGCAATAATTCTTCCCAAGTTCAAATTTGAGGGAAATTCCGTTTAGTATCTCTTTATCTCAAACGGAAACTTTTAAGTCTTGTATCTGTATCACGTGTATATTTTATATTATTTTTAAACATTACTATTTTATTCATATTTAAATATTTACAAGATTTATTTGTGGATATTTTGACTGTTATTGTATATATACACATTATATACTTTTGCTTAAAATTGCCGAATGTGAAGAAAATGTGAAGAACTCAAGTTTCTTGCTTTAAAATAGACAAAAATATTTTGTCGTATTTGTCTAGTTCAATGTAAATATAGTGTTTGACTTAGCTCCCAAAAAACATACAAATAGATATAGAAGTTCTCTATTTTACACAGTTAAAATTAAGAAATTCACAACTTTTTAACAAATTGAAGATTATGGAAGTAAAAATTGATGCAAATATCCATACTTCTGTCTTACTCCCAGAGCTTGTTGAAAGTATTACAATATTTGATGATAGACAAAATATCATCGTCGACTGTACTCTTTGACTCGCTGGTCATGGATGTGAAATTGTTAAAAAAATGAACCCAAATGATATATTTATTGGATTTGACGCTGATGAGAGGAATCTCGTCCTTGCAAGACAAAACCTAGAAGCACTGAATACAAAAACACAAATTATCCTGATTCAAGCAAATTTCTCGGAACTCACTGAAAAACTTGCTGAACACGAAATACACAAAATCACTGGAATCTACTATGATCTCTGAGTTTCTTCCCTTCATTTTGATGAAGCAGAAAGATGATTTTCTCTCAGACTCGAGTGACCTCTCGATATGAGATTTGATACAAAGTCATGAAGAACCGCAGCAGACATTATAAATTATTCCGAGGAAAAAGAAATATATAGAATACTGAAAGAGTATGGTGAAGAACCCCATGCTAGAAAGATAGCAGTCAGTATTCTTAAACGAAGGCAACAACGAAGATTTGTAACAACTACGGACCTCACAGACCTATTAGATGAACATGTAAATAAACATATAAAGACGAAAACGAGAGTATTTCAAGCACTGAGAATAGAGGTAAATAAGGAACTTGAGGTGTTACAATCATCTCTCGCTCAAGCAGTAGAATTGTTAGAGTCAGATGGAAAAATATTTGTGATAAGCTTTCACTCTCTCGAAGATAGGATTGTAAAACAATATTTTAAGCAAGAAAGTAAAGATTGTATCTGTCGTGATATCATCTGCACATGTAAACATACTGCGAAATTGAAGCTCCTGAATAAAAAACCAATCCTTCCAAGTGAAGAAGAACAAAAGATAAACAGAAGAAGTCGGAGTGCAAAAGCAAGACAGGCTCAAAAAATATAATATCTATTAATCTCCTTGTAAATCGTGAATCCAAGACTCATACACAAACAACATCCAGATTCTCACTTTTCATCAATGAGAAAACAAGAAAAAGAAAAACTTACCTTTGGGTACCAGTCTACCTATAGTGCACTTTTAGGTCTCATTGGATTTTTACTTTTGTACTATGTATGGATACTTAACGCAAATGCAACACAAGGATACACCATTAGACAACTTGAAAAAAATCAAAACGAACTGAAAGTAGAACTTGATAGACTCAATGTAAAAATTGCTGAAATAGACAGTTTAGATAGTATCGGGGCTGAAGATGCTTTGAACAACATGCAACAAGTTGAGGATCCAAATTATCTTGTGTATAAGAGTAATGTACAATATGTTTTCAAAAACTAATACAAACATACCTTATCCCATCAAAGACTTATAAAATGTAAGTCTTTTTTTATTGCCAATAGCTCAAAAATTCCTACAATTTAAGGAATAATATTTTTAAATATCATCAGTGCCTGAAGCCCTTAAACGTCTTATTCACAATATATCTCTTCTTCCTGGTATTTGAGAAAACAGAGCTACGAAGCTTGCCTTTTTTTTGTTATCGACCAACGAAAACTACCTGAGAGAACTCAGAGAAAATATTCTTACCATAAAGGAAAAAACTGCCATTTGTCATATTTGTGGTGCTATCACCGACGCTCCAAAGGATATTTGTAACATCTGTAACAATAGCTCAAGAAATCACAAAGAAATATGTGTCGTAGAAGAATACTTGGATCTTCTCACTCTTGAACAGTCAGGAGGATTTACCTGAGTCTATCATGTATTAGGATGAGCAATTTCACCAATTAATGGAGTCTTTGTATGAGACCTCAATTTTTCAAAACTCTTCTCACGAATCGATAACGCAGACTCAAAAATTGAGATTATTATTGCTACCAATCCAAATTTAGAGTGAGAAGCAACGACCAGTTTCCTTACCGAAGAAATCGAAAAGAGAAAACTTAAGTATAAAGTAAAAATGACAAGACTCTCAAGATGACTGAGTTCTGGATATATTGAGTACGCTGATACTATGAGTTTAGTGAGTGCTCTTCGAGAACGTAAAGAAATATAAATATGAAGAAAAATGTCATAATGTTTTTTCCTCTCAAAAATCATACTATAGATCTCACACATCCATATCAAGAATTAAGAAACGCAGAAGAAAAACAAAATACACTTCTTGGGTCATTTCCTTCAGAAGTGTGAGTTTTTATGGCTCGTTGAGAACATAGTTATTGTTGAGGGGAGGAATTTAGTCCTCAGTTTCAAAAAATATGAAACACGTGGTTTCCCTATACCTGAACCGTTCACGCAGACTTAGTCCTTGGTTTTGAGATTCCAGCTTGAGTAAAAAATATCTTTAACTCAATGCATACCCTCACAAGAAATAAATGTAACATCGAAGAAATATTTCCAGAAATAACGCTCAAGTCAAAACTCTGTCTCAATTATCAAGATATAGTACATAACTTTTTAAATGTCTCATCTCGCCTTAAAGTTTTAAAACCGAGAGATGGTACCCGAAGCAGATGAATATTTATTGGAGAAAATCTTCCTGATAATGAAATATTAGAAACAAAGAATTTCCCATATATTTTGCAAGATTTTTTTGATACTTCAGCGTGATTCTACGAATTCCCATGACTCCATGATTGCAGGATTATACTCTTAGATGGAAAAATAATTTGAAAATTTCTGCGTCAGCCAGAAGTTGGAACATACATTGCTAATACTTTTAGAAATGGAGGATTTATTGATCTCAAAGATTGGGAAATACCTGTAGAACTTCAAAAAATAATACAGACGATAGAATCCTACTGTAGTAAAAAATACAAACATAGATATTACTCTATTGATGTATGACAATGACCTAATGGAGAACTAAAAATTTTTGAACTCAATTCTGCTCCCTGACTTACAAATAATTTTATTTCATCTGAACTTTGAAATTATATTGTAAAAAATATCTTGAAACTGACCTAATTTTATTTAGACTCATAGTATAATTTTAATATTTCTCCTATGTCAGAATTTGCACCACCACCTCCTAAAGTGAGAGTCACTAAGGCTCAACTTCGCAAACAACAAGAAGCGTACAGACTAGCTGAACAGTTAGCTGAGGATCACAAAGCAGAGGAAGAGGCTGAAAAACTTACAGAGGTTCAGAAACTAGAACAAAAAATAGATGATGTATTTTAATATACATTTTTTATATTACATTTTAAAATTTTTTCTTATTATCCATTGACAATTATAATATTTCACTAATATATAACTATATATTTCATTACTATATGTTATGTCTAAAAAAGATATTTTATGAATAGTGAGTGCTCTTTGAATCGCTGCTTCTTCTCCAGCCTCAGCTGCAACTCAGACTGAAACTTTTTCAAATAGCGAAAAAGTATCATTATTATTGGATACTGAAAATACCCATCCCTATGATACAGCTGATTTTTCTCCTTCCTTTTTAAACTCCACAGGATTAAGTGATCAAAGTGAAATAGCGCTTCTTATAAAAAATACTCCTGTTATTACGACACTCGTAGCTGACAGAATTGTGAGAGAAATGTCAGAAACCTGAGAAATAGATGTTGACTCTTTGAGTATGATTTTATCACCAGAAGTAATAGGGTGGGATATGAGAACTATAAACGGTCAAATTATGGCTGATAAACTGGATGAAGCCTATAAAAATGAATCTCTAGATTTACATGAAGTAACACTTCTGCTCGAAGAATCTCTCAGACTTTGAAACCAAGGGAGTAACCCAGAGTCTCGTGATACTGTTATACATCAAGTTCGAAACGCATCCGGAAAATTCGCGAGCAGTCTGAATATAGAGAGTTTACTCAGAGGAAATAATGGAGCAGAACTTGCTGAAGCGATGTACCAAAGTAATACGTCATGAAGTCTTGAAGAAGTGATGATTTCAATGTGACTTAATATCGATGATTATGAGTATCTCTATAATGTCTTTGGTTCATGAAATAATCCTGATTGAATCAATGGAGGAATCAAAATTTCCACTGATATAGCAGCGCAACTAGATGTAGTAAACGCAATTGTAACTAAAAACTGAGATGTTGTTCTTATGGCAAGATCATGTGGATGAAATGTTACATACTTACCAAAAAGTGCTGAATCTATTCTCATTCTTGAGCAAATCATTACTCAGTCACAAGAAAATGTTCAACCAACATATAGAAATATAAACTGACAGCCGATTATAAGCACTTGAACACCAACTCCAGTTTCATATACTCCCAATGGTCCAGCTACTCCTTCAATACCTTGAATTCCTACGACTCCTCAAAATCCTGGAACACCAGGTACACCATGAACTCCTCTCTTCCCAATGCCACCAATAGGTCCATTATTTCCTCCTACTCCACCTACAACAGGTGGAAATCCAAATGGTCCAGGTCCAGGTCCAGGTTTTCCATCTCCAGTTCCTGGTATTCCTGCGTGACTTGCATTATGATCTTGATTATTAGCATTGCTCACATTGAGAAAAAAAACTAAGAAAACAGATACTCTTGTGAGAAATTAGTATAAAAAACATACCCAAATAGCTGTTTGTAAAAAAACAGCTTTTATTTAGAGATAACGATAATGATAAATTATAAAGAATCAGAAGAACCTATTCGTATAGACATACAGCATACATGAGTGAATAGATATATAATAGATGATGGAAGTTTAGCTGTCGCTCACAAGATTTGAGGTGATAATATGTGACTTATCACTCCTAATATGCAAGTTGCACGTGTACTACAAAAAAATAATATTACTCAAACATATGCTGTTTCTGCATTTCGTAATAGTAAAGTAGATTTTAACACCACTGACAAACTCATTGAAGCTTGAGAATCTAAAAACAAAGATTCTATCATGCAAATTCTGGGTGAAGTTGAAAATTTTCACATTCAGTTGCTTACAGAAATACTGATTGAATCACCTGAATCAGAAACAGAGTTATTGCTGAAATACGCAAAAAAATTATTTTTTGAGTATAAAAAATCTTTATCAAACGAATTTTCTTCAGAATTCTGCGATAAAGCTCATGATTATACAACGTGAGTATCTAAAAAATGTTTTTCTCTCCTGTGAATTGGAGAAGTCATCGCAGCAAAGGTTTTTGTAAAATATCTACGATATAAAAATATTAATGCTCAGTATGTAGATACAACACAACTACAAAATTTGAACAGATGAAATCTCTGAGTATCTGTTGAAGCATTTTTATGAAACAAATTTTCTGAAATATGTGCAAATGACCCACTAGCAATTCCCATAATACCCTGATTTATATGATGAATCCAGTGAGGAATCTTGCCTCTGTTATGAAGATGATATACTGATTATACAGCTTCAAGATCTGCTGTTGCCCTCTATGATAATGGAGTGTATAATCAGGTTTTACTCTATATTCAGAAACTCTACGGTTTTAAATCGACTGATCCACGAATACTTTGAGAAAGAGACTCTGAGGCAGTATCAGTAAATAACCTCAGTTACGAACTCGTTTCGAGAGCTATCTGACACAAAGGAGCTGGAGCCTGACTTATAAATGCTCACTCAATAGATGAAAGGATAAAATCAAGAGCTATCAAAATACTTGTTTGAAACCCAACAGATGATTCTGATAAAGCACTTATAGATAAGGACTGAAATATATTAAGTTCTTGAGTGCAACTTGTGCTTTGAAGAGACTATAACTGATGATCTGATGATTGAGTCTACTGACGTCAATCACAAAACACAGATTGAAACCATAATGTATACCTCATGGGAGAAAATATGTCAGATTTGTGAAAATTATTTAAAATGGTCACTCAAATTTTGAGAAATATATGAATTGAAGAAAGTTGATGACAGATCAAAATGTGACCAAAATGAGAAATTTCTCTTGTTTTTCGTGACAAAGAAACTGCTCTAGCATGACAAGTAGCACTTCATAATCATTTTATACAAAAATAAAATCCCTGAACGGGATTTTTTTATTTCACCAATCTTATTGATTTTCTTCTTTTTAAAGCATTTGAACTCTCTAAGTGTACTCATTCTCAATCTCATACTACTGTTCATCAGACTAATGAAAGGCTTGTTTTTCTCACGTCTTCAGCTTTTACATTTTCAAATAAAAGCAGAGATTCTCGGTACTGATGTAACACCCATGACTTAAAACGAAATTCTTCCTCTAACGTTCCTAAAAACTCTGTTCTTGTACTCTCTTCAAATTCGGATCTCAATTCTCTCAGTCTCAATGCTTCTTCATCTGTAAATTCGCTTTGATGTGCCAGCAAGACGTCAGTAAAATTCTCAGATAATTCCCATAGAATTTCAATTCTCTCGTTTATATTGTATTCTATGAGATCTATCACATTTCCATCTCAATCTACATAATGAACTCCACGTTCTCTAGAATACACCATTTGATATCCAAACTCTTCACCTAAATAGTAAATAACTTCACCTGTACTATTCAGCATATTGTTTCTATGAGCAGAGTTAATTAATCAACTCAGGAATGTTCCCTGTGTATCAGGAATAGTATGATTTGCAAACTCTAAATCTATGATTGTTTCTCTGAGTCATAAAATTTTCCAAACACTTTGAGTTACTCCCTGTTCAATATAAAACTTCGCTTGTTCAAAGGCTAAGAGAATCACAGCAATATTAACATTCTTATTCTCTGTAGATTCAATAAATGAAAAATTATTTTCCTTACAAAAATTAAGAAATTTTTTATATATATTAGAATCTCAAAAGATAACTTCAAAAATATTTTCAAGCGTACTATCCACAGTATCAATTCACAAGGTTGAATAAAAATCAATGACAAATGCCCTAAAATTAGGATTTGTAAATCATTTATGCGTTAGACTCGTATCAACACTCAATATATTTGGCATTTTGACTCTTATAATAATTATAGTTTTAATACTATATATTTTTGAGACAGAATGTCAAAATAGTTCAAAAGTAATTTGACTAAAATAGTATTTTATTAATAATAATTAAGCAAAAATAAAAATACAGGAGAAGAATCATGCTCGTTAGAATTAACGCTAGTGGTATCACTATCATATCGACCAATGATCCAGACTATGCTGAATCACAAGTACCTATTGAGATTCAGTCTCGCGCTTTGAAAGTCGATCCTGATACCTTACTGATTATAGAGATTATCTTTGACTACTCTAGGCTCGAAGACCTAGAAATCGGACCGAAAGATAGAAAAAAGAAAGTGAAACGTCTCGTATTGAAAGGACAAAAAAGAATAAATTTCAATGGGAGATTTGGTGATTTTCTCAAAGATGTAAATTTGATTCAATCTCAAATCGATCAATTTACTTCTGAAGGTCTCATCATTCGAAAAAAAGACAAAACCAAAGTAAGTGAAGAAATGCAAGCGTAACAAAAACACAAACTAATAGGCAGGAGAATATAAAATGCCAATGAAGACTTATTTTTTCCAACTCAATTATTACAAAGAGGGTTGTAAAGACCCTCGAGTGATAATTGTCTGCGCAGCCTTTTTAACTCTGAAAAATGCCTGCAAATGGGCAAAAGTGATGGAAGAACAGGCTATGAATCTTCAAAATTCTGAGTACCCAAAACTCAGAACCAGGCCAACTTTCCAAAAAAAGAAAGACGCTTGGCCACAGCCACGGAGTCTTCCTGTCAGCAGGATTAGGAATCCTGGACAAGCAGGAATCGAAGATATTCTCGGTAGACGTGCGTTTCAGCGCGCTGCCTGAGTGGTATTTTCGAACACACGCAATTCCCTTGGGCCTTTGGGCCCCTGGGATTTTTTTAAGAAATAAAAGAATATAATCAATACTTGAGTTAAAAAATACTATGTGATTAAATAATTATCCAGCAGAGTTTTACGAAGCTACCAGAATTCAAGAAGCCTATCTCATTTTGCATCCTCAAATACTTGAGAGATACGATATTACAAGAGAAGAGTTTTATGACGCATTTCCCAGAGCATCAAACTTTAGTCAGCTCAAATATCCTATCGTAGATGAGTTTTGAATAGATTATTGAGATAGTGAATGATACTATATGTCGCAACGTACAGATAATCTTAAATTAAAAAGAGAAATCTCTGAAGCCTCAAAAGTAAAAGGACAATCAAAAAAACAGGCCTATAAATATCATCAGCTTCTCAATCAAAATGAGCAAGACAGAATAACCTTCATGAGAAATGCTATCACGCAAAAATACAACGGAAGCAAATGGAGAAATACGCAACTGCTTGAGACCGGAGACAGAGAAATTATCGAATTCACCTACTGGTGAGATGAGTTTTTCTGAATATCAAACACGACTCGTACCGGTAGGAATATTCTCGGGAAGCTTCTCATGGAATACAGAGACGATTTACTCGCACGATTGAATGAGTATGAATAAAAAAACCTCAAGATTACTCTTGAGGTTTTGTATTATTTCATAGTTTTTCTACTTTGCAACTTGTTTCTATGCTTCACATCATACACAACTAATCTTTCTTGAGAGCTCTTGCGCTGCTGATTTAGAGTGTTGGTAGTAGAGAGTTTTGATTCCTTGTTCCCACGCATCCATATAGAGTGCATTGATATCTTTTGCAGATGTATCTGGATGAACCATGAGATTGAGTGATTGAGCTTGGTCGATAAACTTTTGTCTGTCGGCAGCTTGGTCTATAATGACAAATTGGTTAATTTCTGAGAATGTCTTGAATACGTCTTTTTCGAGTTGAGAAAGGAAATCGAGATGTCGAACTGATCCATCGTGATCTCTGATTGATGCCCACGTATCTCGGTCATTTTTTCCTTTTGCTTCTAGAAGCTTTTCAAGCTCAGTATTTTTGATAGTTACTTTCATCTTCGCAAGGTCTTTTACGTAGGTATTTGACCACCATGGTTCGATTCCTTGAGATACTTGCCCAAGTATAAAGGCAGATGAAGTATTTGGTGCAATAGCATTAAGAGTTGTGTTTCTTCGTCCATATCATTTGAGAAGTGGAGCTTCTCCAAGCATTTTAGCGAGATCTTCTGAAGCCTGGTATGATTTATCGTGAATCAGTTGGAAAATTTCTTTATTGAGTGCCATAGCATCTGGATGCTCAAATGGTATCATTTTAGATTGGAGGTATGAATGCCATCCTAATGCTCCAAGACCGAGTGCTCGGTGATTGTGAGCGAAGTTATAGGCTCTCTCCATGAATGTAAATGCAAGTCTATCATCTTTGTCTTCTGAATCTCTGAGTTTTGCCAATTTATCTACAAACTCTTGAAGCACTGCGTCGAGGAAGTAGATCATACATTCTACTGCATCTGTATCTTTCCATTCATCGTATTTTGCAATATTGATAGAGTTGAGGCAACAAACGAATGATTCGTCCGTACTTGATGGAAGCATAATCTCAGTACAAAGATTACTTGCTTGAATCTTCATATTTTTATCTTGGTATACTTCTGGAGCTCCATTGTTACAGTTGTCTGTAAAGAGAATATATGGATATCCCATTTCCCCTCGAGCTTGAATCACCTTCGCCCAGATTTTTCGTTTCTTCGCGTCTCCAGATTTCATATCATTAAGCCACGCGTCCGTTACGGTTACTCATGTTGTGATTCTTTGGATTGGATTCCCTTCTTTTCCTATTTCTAGAAATTCTTCTATATCATCATGCTCAACTGGTAAGTAGGCTGCAAATGATCCTCGACGAACGGCACCTTGTGATACGATATCGATTCCTTTGTCAAAGAGTTGCATAAAGTGAACGGCTCCAGAAGAAGCTCCGTTATTTTTAATTTCTGCTCCTCGTGGTCGAAGTGCACCAAAGTAACCAGAAGTACCTCCACCGTATTTACTCATCATCCCAACTTCAGCATTCGTATAGAGAATATTAGACATATCATCTCCAAGATATGACCCAAAACAAGAGATTGGAAGACCTCTCTCAAGTCCAAAGTTTGACCAAACTGGACTCGAAAAACTATAAAATCCTCTCGAAGCATAATCATAGATTTTATCAGCAAGACCTTTTGTCCCGTTAATTTTTTCTGCTGTATCTGCCATAAATCGGATTCTTTCTTCTGCAGATTGTCCATTTATAAGGTAACCATTATCCAGAAACTTTCGTGAGTAGTCGTTGAGCCATTCCATAATAGAGCAAGATTAAAGGTATAAATATTTTTTTAGTATCGTATTAGAATAAATCATCTGAAGTGATTGATTTACTTCGTTTATTGTAGTTTACACTTCTTTTTACAAAGAAATCTCAGTGTTTTGTGGACATAATCTCATCATCAAACCAATCTGTTTCAGATAGAAGTGTTTCGTCTATTTCAAAGATTTTTTCAAGTCCGATTCATTCCAATGACTTATTAAATCTATTTTTTACAAATTCATTAATGACTGCTTTTGGGAGAAAATCTACTTCACCATCTTCAAAAATCCAATCTACTATTTCCATCTCTGATTCATAAGCTTCCAAACAAGCTTTTTTTACCATATTGTTATGTTCGTCATCAAACCAAGTTGGATGTTCTGACTTAATAATTTTTATAAGCTCGATTCCAAAGAGTCCGTGGATTTGTTCTTCTTTTGATGTTGCCTCTACGACATTTGAGATACCTTTGAATATATTCTTATGCTTATTAAAGGCCATGATGATAAGAAACTGTGAGAAGAGTGATACGTGCTCTATAAAGAGTGAGAAGAGAAGAATAGAATGTGAATATTCTTCATCATCATCTGACTTAGAACTTTTGAGTGCATCTTGTAAGTAGTTTACTCGCTTATTCATCACAGGTATATTTTTGATTCTCTCAAAGTCTCCATTAAGTCCGAGTACTTCCAGTAAGTGAGAATATGCGTCCATATGTCTGACCTCTGATTCAGCAAATGTTTGCCCTACTGCTCCGACCTCTGGTTTTGGAAGATGCTTGTAAATATCTCCCCAAAATGTTTTGACTGAAACCTCTATTTGAGCAATAGCCAGCATACAATTTTGCAGAGCACTTCTTTCGAGTGGACTGACATTTACTTTAAAATCTTGAATATCTGATGTAAATGAAAATTCAGTATGTACCCAGTATGAATGACGAATCGCGTCAACATATTCAAGCAACTCAGGATACTCGTATGGTTTGAGGTTCATTCGAGCTTTAAATATATTTCTACTTCGATCTTTTTTTCGTTCTTCTCGGTAGAGGATATATGCTTTTGCAGCTTCAAAGAATCCTTCTTTCATCATTTCAAATTCTACCATGTCTTGAACCTCTTCAACGGTTGGAATAAAATCTTTATGATCTTTGTGAAATTTATCGATTCTTTTTTCTACTTTTTTTCAAATTTTTGCGGCTGCTTCATTATCCTCATGTCAGAGATTTAAAAAACATTTTGAAACGGCATGTATTATTTTTTCTCTATCAAAGCTTACGAGCTCTCCTGAGCGTTTTTTAATGTTCTTTATTCACATAAAACTACAATTTATTAAAAAGTAAACATATTTTCATTTGACTATATATAGTTTTATAACAACTACGAAACACTATATGTAGTAAAAATTAGTATTATCTATGTATACGTTTTTTGAAAACTTTTGCAAAAAATAAATGCAAAGTGACTTGCATTATTTCCAATTTATTTTCTCTATTTTTTTACTTAATCCATTGTCGGCAAATGTCAATAAGCACCGCAGCTAATTTATGAGGATCGTGTCTCACGACATCCGATTCGTTCACAAAATCTCGCGCTATTATTTTGTAGGATTTATCTCAAAAATCCATTCATTCTTTCAGCATAACTGGTTTTTTTCCTTCTTCTGTTTTATATTTTTCAATATTTTCTTCTGTAATGATTCATGAATTTACGAGAACATAGTCAATCACGTCTCACGCGTATCTCTCAACATTATTAATAAAATCAGGAAGTTCATAGTTCGTAGTCTCTCCCTTTTTTGTCATAATATTGGCAACATACACCACTTTTGCGTTTGATTCTCGAAATGCTTGTCTGATTCACTTAGATAAAAGAGCAGGAACCACACTTGTATAAAAGTCTCATGGTCAAATGACCACTATATCAGAATGAATAATCGCATCCTTTGCTCTGGGATTGAGGTTTCATTCTCCTCACACTAAAAAAGCATCTTTTACATTTTGATCAAGATTATGATGTCTTTCAAAGACGTTTTTATCTGAAACATCAATGTTCTTTTCACCTATTACTTCAACTCCATCCTCCATACGAACTCATAAATGCACATCCTCCAATGTAACAGGAATCACTTTTCCATGCACATCGAACATTTTACACATTTCATCTAAACCTTTTTCAAATCCTCACGTTATGTCAGCAAGCGCCGTCATAAGAATATTTCCAATCTTATTTCACCCAATTACTCAAGTTTCTCACTCAAATTTGTATTCAAAAAGTTCTCGAACGAGTCCAGTATCTCTTGCGAGAGCTGCAACAGCTCGTCTGAGATCACCAGGAGGAAGCACTCCAAACTTGTCTCGTATTTCTCCAGTAGTTCCTCCTGAATCTGTCATCGCAATAATTGCAGCTAGATTTTTTCGTTCTGTATCTGAGTCATCATGATAAGTCTTGAGTCCATAAAGTACGTTAAATGTACCACTTCCTCCTCCTATCACCGTAATGTTAAATGTGTTTCCAGGCATTGTTTGTTGGTTGGATATTTTAGTAATTGTATTTATTTTTGTTTTAATGTAAAATAGAGAGGAATATATAAATTATTAAACATAAGTTATGGAAAAAATAAAAATTCATAGTGCGAGTAATGATAATAATTTCAAATGAAATATTGTTCGTTTTAGAGAAGATGTAGCTAATGCAGCTTGAAATTTTTTAATACCAGAATCAGAAATAAAAAGAGTGAATTCTGAAAATTTAGAACAAGCTATGTGAGATATTTTAGAATTTCAAGGACAGTTCAATCAGTACATACATACTCAAGGCACTATAAAAGAATATTCTGAGAGTGAAAATGATATAATTTGAATCTTACAAACATTTTATGATTGGAAAAATATTCACTGAGATTATTTAAATCATTATTCCATTATTTGAACATACGAAGCAATAAATAAAAATATTGAAGTAATTGGAAAAATACTTTTATGGAAACTAAATATTGAAAATGATATCATAGAATGAAGCGACCCTTGGGACAGAATAGCCTGGGAAGTAAAAATCAGAAATAAAAAAGAAGCCTAAGGCTTCTTTTTTTTATTTAATCTTTTATGAGAACTGCTTTTATTCTTCGGACTCCTCTCGAACTTGCTTCTTCTTTTTTGATTTTAAACCGTCCCATATCTTTTGAGTTCGCAACATGAGGACCTCCACAGAGCTCTATTGAAAACATTTCTGTTTGAGTTTTCATAGTGTATACTTTTACTACATCTGGATATTTTTCCCAGAAACTTCCTACCACTCACATATCAAGTGCTTCCTGTTTTGGCATTTCAGAAATCGTCACATCAAATCCAGTTGCTATGGCTGCATTCACGAAGTCTTCTACTTCTTGAAGTTGCTCAGCTGTCATTTTATCCTCTTGAGAAAAATCAAATCTAAGTCGTTCTGCTGTAATATTCGATCCTTTTTGAAATACATGATTCCCAAGTACTTTTCTTAGTCCAGCAAGCAGGAGATGCGTAGCTGTATGAAGCTCTGTAGTCGCTTCTGAAGCGTCAGCAAGTCACCCCTTAAACTTTTGCTCTGCTCCAGCTCGAGATAAAGCCTTGTGCTCTTCAAATGCTTTTTCAAAACCTTCCATATCTATAGTAAGACCGTTTTCTTCAGCAAGCTCAGCTGTCAGTTCAACAGGAAAACCATAAGTATCATAGAGTTTAAATGCTTTTGGTCCTGCAATTTGAGTGACTTTTTTTCCACTTCGCTCAAAAGCAATCTGAAATCACGCTATAAGTTTTTCAAACTCTTTAATTCATTTCTCTAGCGTTGTGAGGAATTGTTTTTCTTCGTTTTCTATTTCAGTAATAATGAAGTCTTTTTGTGTCGCGAGCTCACTATAGTGACTACTATATTCAGCGATTACCACTTGTGCAACTTCTGCTGAGAGTCCAGAATCAATTCCTAAATCTCGAGCAAATCTAATAGCTCGTCTGAGCATTCGTCTTGTGAAATATCCTTGGTCTTTGTTACTTGGAGTCGCTCCATCAGCAATCAGAAATACCACAACACGTAGATGATCCATAATAACTCTGAAAGCTTTCGTTTCTTTTTCATTTTCTCCGTATTTTTTTCCAGAAAATTGTTCTATTTTTTCTCGTATTCCATCAAAGAGATCTCCCATAAATACGTCAGGAGTATCATTTATAGCAACAGCAATTCTCTCAAGTCCTCCTCCAAAATCTATATTTTTATGTGCGAGTTCCTCAAATCCATCTTCTGTCTTTTTGTATTGCATAAATACATTATTGGCAAACTCAAGAAATCTCCCACAATCACATGCTGGATGACATGGACTTTCTGTCCACTCAGATTTTTCATGTAAACCGAGATGTTCTCCAAAGTCCCAGAACATTTCTGAGTCTGGTCCTCCTGGTTCTCAAACAGGCATCTTTTCTGGAACTCATGCTCGACTCCACCAATTCTCTTTTTCGTTGTAGTAAAATATTCGTCCTCCTTGCATTCATTTTTCTTCTGCCATATCTATAGCTGGAGCTTCAACTCATGAAGCAGCAAATAACTCTTGCCATAATCACACAGCTTCATCATCTCTTGGAATTCAGAATGCTTCATTTCCACGGTATACTGAGATATACACTCGTTTTGGATCAAGTCCAAATTCATTGATATAAAGGTTAAAAGCCCACTGAATTTGTTCAGATTTAAAATAATCACCCAGTGACCAGTTTCCAAGCATTTCAAAAAATGTCGTATGACGATTATCTCAGATATCATCAATATCAGCAGCTCGGAAACATTTTTGTGAATCTACGATTCGAGTTCAAGATGGATGTTTTTCTCACAGAAGAAATGGTACCATAGGTTGCATCCCACTTCCGGTAAAAAGAGTAGTAGGATCATTTTCAGGAATGAGTGAAGCTGAAGGGACTCGAGTGTGTCCTCGTGCTTCATAATAACTGAGAAACTTTTCTCGCATTTCTTGACTCGATATTTTCATAATATGTGTAAAAAAGTAAGGATAAACCTCACAAAATAAATCCTCAGTATTATACGAATAAATCTCCTGTTTCAAGCCAGAAATATATCTTTTTCAGTATAATTGATTATTTACAAATTATGTCAAGAGATATATCTCGTAAGAATCTTCATAATATGATATTTTAAATGTAATATATTATTTTGCAAGAGCACTCAAATGGCTGATTTTCTTACATCATCTATCGAAAATTCTAAGTGAGAAGAATTAATAAAACAAGAAACTTTAAAAATCCTTGCTCAAGCTGAGGAAGTGAAAGCAAAGTTTAATGATAATGAAGATATAAAAAAAGAATACTCTGATGTGAGATATGCAACAATCTGAGCTCTCGTAAATTTGAAAGCTGAAACTCAGAGTGATTTAGATGAAATTAAAGCTCAGTTATGACAATGAGGAAGTATTGATGCATTTAAGTACTCTGAGGGTGATATTGATTATTGAGAACTAGGTCAAGTAAAGAGAGAATATGATGAATTAGTATCTAAAAATAATGAACTAGAGTGAATAGAAAAAATAGAGTTAGATGCTGCCTCAAAAGCAGCAAATGTAGCCAAGAGTTGATTGCTTATGCTTATGTATTGAGCTGATGTGGTAAATAATTGATTTGATAGTGAAGGTAACTTACTTTGATACAATAATATTGATTGAAATTTTGTTGTATCTCTGGAAGAATTTGAGAAAACTTTAAAAAATGAAGATCCAAGCGAGTGGAATCAATTGGCTCTAATTAATTATTTCAAGATGATTTCAGAACAATGAAAATTTGGGATGAAGGAACTAATTGAAATTATGTGAGCTCAAAATATTATTGCACTAAGTAATTTATGGAATACGCAAAATGGAGACGATAATTCATGACGTGCAAAACAATTTTTTTTAGAAAATAAAGATTTAAGTAAAATTGTAGACTGAATTGAGAATCTTAACTATTCACAAATACTTTTAGAAAGAGATGGATTAGAAGTCCTTTCTCTGTTATTTGATGGCGTGAATATTGAACAAAAAAATAAAATAAAAACAGAGATAAGTGCATATTTTTCTGATTACATATATGAAGGAAAAGATATTTCTGAATTAGAAAACATAGCCTGACAAGAAAATTTATCTGGAATAAATGATGGAATGTACAGGTTTATCATAGAACAAGCTCGAAGAACAATAGTTGCCCAAGAATCAATTAATGTTATGAAGATTACTTATTTTCAAATACCAGGTGTTACAGAAATTTATAAAGCAATGCTGATTATGACATTGCAATGAAATTGAATGGATTCAACTGGTAAAATTTCATTCTCATTTGAAGGTATAAATGATATGATAAGTAAATATAATGAAGATAATTCTTTAAAATTAGAACTTTTTTGAACAGCTCAATCGAACTATCTTGAAAGTTTATTTTCATCTAATTCATTATTGAATCGTTTTACAGAAAATATTGAAAAACTTAAGCATGCTAAGAATAGAATAGAAAGTTTAAGAGTTGAGATAAATAATTTATCCTCTAAACTTAGACAATTAGAATGAACTAGTTCAGTCTGAAATGATAGAAAAAGAGATTTATTAACGATACAACTTGAGAGAAAAAAAGAACAGTTAAGATTATGGTTATATGAGCAAAGCAATACAAGTAAAGAATTAGAAATATCAAGAAATGAATATTATAATATTTGATCATCAATTGATTTTGAGAATAAGATTTTATTTAAAAGAAATATAGATTTTTCAAATAATGAAAATATTGAAGATTATTTAAATAATAGGATTAAAATTTCAACCATTGATAATAAAGAAAATTTATTAAAGCTTTTAGCGTATGATGGAAATAATATTAACATTTCAGAAATTCATAAAAGCTTAAGATGAGATATTGAAATTCTTTGAAAATTATCATGATTCAATTGGTCAAATATAAATCTAATTTCCTCAGATACATTTGTAATTGAAGATGCAAATTCAACAGAATTACTCAATATGCTGTTAATGAATGTTAAGTATTCAGAAAAAAGTATTATAAACAAATTCATCACTGCTAATTTAGATAATTTATGAAATCTTAAGGAAGCAATATTTCAAATACTTATTTCCGAAGATTGAAAATATGAAGATTTTCAAATAAATAATATAAAAAATGTTATAAAAAACTCACAATTATATGTTGAATTTAATGAAGTTGAATTAGATACTATATGAATAAAAAGAGAAGCAGAAAAATTGGAAGTTGAAGAAAGAGAAGAATTTGAAAACATTATAAGTAAAATGAGACAGCCATGATACGACAATTCTCGAGAAAGATGAGAAAATATTGATGACGTATCAATTTTATTATGATACCTAAATAAATATTGAATTGAAGAAGTTAAAACAGGTTTTGCGTACTTAGTAAAAAATGAATCATATTTTCCAACTTATTTTTTACAACAAATAATACCAAATATTCCTTTTAATGAATCAGAGAATTACTATTTTAACTTGGTTTTAAGTTGAATAAACAAAAGGTGAACTTCATTTTCAAAATCTTTAAATGATAGTTATAGGTCAAGTCCACTCGTTATTGAAGAAACTATAAAAATCTGTAGTGAAAACGACTTGAACGAGATTATACAGTTTCTAAATATTGAAGGAGTTGACGATATTTTTGCTGTTTACAGATGATTTGGAAATAATGAGAAAAAAACTGCCAATTTAATCTGGGCAGATATGACTGAAGAAAAAATAGAAAAAATCGGTAAAAATATTCCAACTTCCTATTCAAAAGAAAAAATTGATATATTGCTGTCCATTTTTGATAAAATAAAAATTAAATACAATTCTATTATTCCTATTGAATGAACTATAGAAACATTAAAAGATATAGTAAACGAAGACTGAGAAAAAATTAATTTGATAGAAAGTTTTCTAAGTAATCCCCTTAATTTTCCTTGAACAGTAGAACAAAAAGAAGTTTTGTTACTAGAAATAAATAAAAGATGATTTATTGATTGAAGTATTTCTACTTTGATTACAGAAGTATTTTGAAATGATGAAGAAAAAATATCGTTGTTTACGCAATGATTATTAGAAAGTGTTGAAGAACAAGAACAGCAAGAAAGAGAAGAGAGAACACAAATTTGAATAGAACAAGAACAATTTCCTTCAACATTACTTAAATATTTTGAATTAAATAAAGAAACGAATGAATTTCACCTTTCTAATATAGAAGGTTTAGTTTGAGAATTTAAAAGATTTTGTGATAAAAATAATTTAAAGTATTCAGATAACAGAAACTATAGTAAATTTTTAGAAGAGAATAAAGTAACTAATATTGAGTTAATTAAACTTATTACTATAACATTAGAAAAGGATAAACAGTGAGCAAAAAGAGAAGCACAAATAACTGATCCCGATTGATTAGCTGAGAGAATTGTTAAATGACCTGATACAGTTGATGAATTTAATCAAAATTTAGACAATGATTATGATTCTTGAAAAATTTCTTATTCCTACCCAAATATCAAGACTCAATCTGATTGAAATAAAGCAAACCCACAACATAAATCAAACAATATTTCTTCTCAAAACCTACAAGCTACTTACGATAGCATCAAATCTGAACTGAATCTTACTCCAGAAGAGGCAAAAAGTCTTACGGAAGAAGAAATCAGAATCATAGGTTCAAGTGAAAAAGAAAAACAATGATTTATTCACTTCAAAAAAACTTTAGACGAAAATAACATGCAGTCGTGTTTTCCATTTCGACATCAAATATTTAAAGCTATCTGAAGTCTTAATTTCAATATTTCAGATTGAGACTATATTGGAGAAAATGAACTCAATATTTTTCTTTCTAAGGTTACTTACGCAACACTATGAAAAGATAAAGTACCAGAATTAAAGACGACTCCATCTAATATAGTAGAAACTATGAGAGTAATTCGAAGAGAAAATAAAATTTGATTCTTCTGACAAGTAGACAAAAGTTCAGTGTGAGAAGGATGATGAGTAATTGAAACACTCTTTAGAGAAAAATTTGCACCGAAAGATGCTGGATTTGTATGATTTAAAACTGCAGCATTTCTAGAAGCCTTAAAAGCATAAAAAAAATCCTCTAAAGAGGATTTTTTTATACTATTTAATATTATCAATATCGAGAGTGTCAAGGACTTCCTCGTCTTCGCTTCCTCTGATAATACTTGCTCTCACAATTTCATCATTTTTATTTTTGAGTTTTGTCAGAATCACTCATTGAGTCACACGTGATGTTTGTCTGACTCCTTTGAGATTAAGTCTGATTGTTTGACCAGCTTTAGAAATCAGGAGTATATCACTCTCTTTTCTATCCTCTTCCGTCAAGATTTTAGCTGATACGAGTTTCCCAGTTTTTGCTGTCATAGCCATTGCTTTGACACCAGAGCCACCTCTCTTTTGATTTCGGTATTCCTCTATTTCAGAGATTTTACCAAGTCCATTTTGAGTCACAATAAATACAAATTTATTTTCATCTCATACAATAGCAACTTCTATTACATGGTCTCAAGTTTTGAGATTGATTCATTTTACCCCCGCTGCAGCTCTTCCCATTTCTCTTACATCATCTTCGTGGAATTGAATAGCTTTTCATTCACGAGTTGCGATGAATATACTATCATGACCGGTTGTTGTTTTTACCCATTTGAGATTATCTCAATCTCGAACTCATACAACTTTGAGTCCATTTGCTCGAATATTTCGAACTAAGTCAGTATTGAGCTTCTTCACGACTCAGAGTTCCGAGACAAAGAAGAGATATTTATTTTCTTCACGAGTGATATCCATAATTGCAGCAATCTCTTCATCTTTTTGAAGATTTAAGAGATTCACGATAGGTTGCCCCTTTGCTATACGAGTTGTCTCAGGTATTTCATACGCTGGAAGTGTGAATACTCGACCTTTTGTCGTAAAGAACAGTAGGTCAGCGTGATTGGTAGTAGGAACTACAAGATAAATCTCATCATCTTCTTTTGTTGCTGTAATGATTCATTTCCCTCCTCTTCGTTGTGTTCTAAACGCACTTGATTTAAGTCGTTTTACATAATTATTTTTTGAAAGTACGATAACGATGTCCTCATTAGGAATCGTATCTTTAGCATTAAACTCTCAAACTTTTCCAGCATTCACTCGAGTTTTTCTCTCATCTCCAAATGATTCTTGAATAACGTCGATTTCTCCATCAACAATAGATATAACTCTCTCAGGTTTTGCGAGGATATCTTTAAGGTCTGTTATCAAAATAAGTTTTTCATTCAGTTCATCCTCTATTTTTTGACGTTCAAGACCAGCAAGTTTTTGCAGTCTCATTTCTAAAATTGCATCAGCTTGAAGTGCAGAGAAATCCCATTTAGCCATCAGGTTTTGCTTCGCGTCGTCTCGAGCTTGACTCGCTCGAATTGTTTTGATAATCTCATCAATATGATCAAGAGCTCTTTTAAGTCCTTCTAATATATGAGCTCTTGCTTCAGCGATCCTCAGTTCATAAATAGTTCTACGAGTTACTACTTCTTTTCTATGGTCGATAAACTCAATCAGCATTTCTTTTAAGTTGTAGAGTTTTGGCTGAATCCCTCTTTCTCAGAGAGCAATCATATTAAACCCAAAACTTGTTTGAAGGGTTGTAAGTTTGTAGAGTTGATTGAGAACTTTTTTAGGAAAACTATCTTTTTTGAGTTCTACGATAACTCGAACTCCATCTTTATTAGATGATTCATCTCTGATATCTGAAATCCCTACTATTTTTTTATCACGAACAAGATCAGCCATTTTTTCTATAAATGTCGATTTATTCATCCCGTATGGAACTTCTGAGATATGAATAATTTTTCTCCCTTTTTTATTTTCTTCAATAGTTGCAACTCACCTCACTGTTACTGATCCTCGACCAGTTGAATAGGCAGTAAGAATAGCTTCTTTATCATATACAATACCACCCGTTGGAAAATCTGGACCTTGAACAAATTCCATGAGGTCTTCAATCGTCACTTCGCCGACATTTTCTGAAAGCAAGAGATGCTTAATAGCCTTAAGAAGTTCAGTGAGATTATGAGGAGGAATATTTGTAGCCATACCAACAGCAATACCCATAACTCCATTCATAAGGAGATTAGGAATCCGAGCTGGCATAACGGTAGGCTCTTGTCTCGTTGTATCAAAGTTATCTCTGAAATCTACCGTTTCTTTTTCGATATCAATCAGCATATTTTCAGCCATCTTTGTCATTTTTGCTTCCGTATATCTATACGCAGCAGCTCCATCACCATCCATAGAACCGAAGTTCCCTTGACCATCCACAAGCGGGTAACGAAGTGAGAAATCCTGAGCCATACGAACCATCGCTTCATACACAGAGCTATCACCATGTGGGTGATATTTTCACAGTACATCCCCGACTACGGTAGCTGATTTTCTGTACTTTGCACTTGGACGAAGTCCTTGTTCATGCATAGAATACAAAATCCTTCTGTGAACTGGTTTAAAACCATCACGAACATCAGGAAGCGCTCTACTTACGATAACACTCATCGCATACTCCATATAACAACTCTCCATTTCCTCAGAAATACTTCGAGCACTATCTCAGGTATATACTAAACCCTGAGGGATTATTGGTTCTTGTTCATCTGTATTTAATGCTCCGTCTGCATTCAAATTATCTTGCTCAGCCATGTATTAATATTATAAGAAATAAGTTCTCACTTTTGTGTATTTTACTATACCTAATATACCAAAATATTGGCTTTTCGCAAGGAAAAAGAGAGCTTTATCAACTTATACTACAAATATTATTTGACAATATATAAATTATATATTTAATATGTATAAATTTATTTAATAATTTATTATTATATGAAAAACATACTGTGAGCTGCTGCAATTATTTTAACTTGAACGTCAGCAGTGTGACAAGAAAATAAAGAGCTGAAAATGCTTGAGATTCCACTGGGTTGTGCTGCAATTATGTGAGATGAAAATACAATCGTGACTTGCACCAAGACTGAGTGATTACCAGATATGGATTTTGTAGAAATCTGAGAAGCAATAAGCATTCTGCGTGGAGATACCGCTGATGCTATGATTGCAATAATTAGACAAGAATTTGAAATTCCAAGTTGAGTTATAATAAATGAAAGCATCGACCTAGATTGAGACGGTGTGAATGAAAAATTTATAAGCAATAGTTTGCAGTGAAATTTGGTAGAATGACAAGTAAGTTATTGAAAATTAGATGAAGTAATTGATTGTGTTATATCACATTGATTAGGAACCTGTAATGAGTGAAAAACTCTAGCTGTTCCATACTCTCCCGTTGTTTCAAGACTTACTGATTCAATCACTCTAGATTTATACAAAGAGAGAGAAATTGAATGAGATCCTGATGAGATTATTAATAATACATCAACATATACAACACAATACGATCTATCAACAGCATTATAATACTATTAAAAATAATATGAAAAATTTACTATGAGCTACAGTAATTGCATTATCTGGAACGTGAGCAATTGCACAAGAATCTTCACAAGAAATAAATAATGTAAAATTTTTTGATGTTTGAGATTTTTGTTGAGCTACTAAAATAGATATTTGAACTATTTTAACTTGTGTGAATAAACAAAAAATGGATGAGCTCAAATTAGCTGCAACATGAAATTATGTAGTGAGTAGTAGTTGAGAAATTACAGACTTGTTATGAATGGGATATTGAGCTCTAGACAAAGCATTATCTATAGATGCGGATAATGATTGAGATGTAGATTTGGAAATATTCATGAATAAAAAAACTGGTCAATTTAATGCCAATTGAAACTGAGTCTATACAATACTTCCAGAATCATATGATTGTTCTTGAAATAAAAATGTATTTACCTGTAGCGAAGAAACTCAAATAGATGAAACATGAGTTCAGTGTAGTGAAAATATGAGAGATACACATACATTTTTTCTATCACCTTTTGATTGAAACACTTCAAAGAAAGTAATAACTGAAAAAATTAAATTTTGTCAAAGAGATGAACAAATATAAAAAAGAGAGTGAAGTGATATAATATAAATGAGCCAGTGTTTTTAACTCCTAAATTCTTCTATGAATTTTAAATGAATGATACTTTGAGCTTGATTAGCTCTTTGAACAGCTACTTGAGTTGCAGCAGAATGAACGTGTGAATCCAAACAAGATTGAGATATAATAATTGTGCAATGTAAAACAAAAGAAATAATTGAAGAAATCTGTTATTTATCCGGAGTTACTGGAACTGATTGTAATCTCAATTCATCTCCATACACTGTGAAACTCTATTCTCCCAATTGAAATGGAAGTTGAGATACTCAAGAAAATACAAAGACTTAGTTTGCCCTCATCTGCTTTCTCGATACAATATCTGAGAAAGTTTTTTTATTATAAATATTATGAAAGCAATAATACTCGCATCTGGAGAAGGTTCTAGACTTCGACCTCTTACTGACACAACTCCAAAACCACTTATAAAAATACTCTGAAAACCTCTCATACAATATAATTTAGAAATACTCAGTGAATTAGTAGAAGAATGTATTATCGTAGTGAAATATAAACATGAGTTATTTCAACAAGCATTTTGAAAGAGCTTTTGAAACATGAAGCTGAGCTACCATATACAGTGAGATACTGCTGGAACATGAGCTGCCATATCTGATATTAATGGTATACAGCAAGATGAAAAAGTAATTATACTCTACTGAGATTCAATTTACCCAAAACAAACATTAGAAACACTTATATCTACATGTCAATTTTGATGTCTTGTAAAAGAAGTATCTAATCCTGAAATATACTGAATATTTGAAGAGAAAAACGGCAAAGCAATAAAAATAGTAGAAAAACCTGATACTCATATAGGAAATCTTGCTAATATGGGATGATTTCTCGTATCAGGAGAGATTATTTCTCTTGCCAAAGACATTAGTGTTTCTCCAAGAGGAGAATATGAAATAACCGATGCAATTCAAAAATTCATAAATACACATGACTTCTATCTCCAAAGACTGACTGAGGATATACTTGATATAGGATATGCGTGGAATCTCCTTGATGCCAATAAATATTATCTAGAAAATCTGAAATCATCAGATATTAGATGAATAATAGAAGAGAATGTTCAAATACAATGAAATATTATTCTTGAAGAATGAGCCGTAATAAAATCAGGAACGTATATAGAATGAAATTGTTATTTTGGAAAAAATACAATCATTGGGCCAAATGCTTATGTAAGATGAAATACTTCACTATGAGAAGGAGGAAAAATATGATTTTCAGTTGAAGTAAAAAATAGCTACATCTGAGACAATACAAAAATACCTCATCTTTCCTATGTGTGAGATAGTATTTTTTGAAATAATATTAATATAGGCTGTGGTTTCAAGGTAGCAAACCTTAGACATGATGGAAAGAACCTGAGAGTCTTAATAAAATGAAAATTGGTAGATACGGGGAAAAGAAAACTAGGATGTATTATCTGAGATAATGTAAAAACAGGAATTAATACTATGGTATATCCCTGAAGAGTTTTAGAAACATGAACAGGAACACTCCCTTGAGAAATAATCAAATAATAAAAATACTATGTCCCACGAATCAAATCAAGTCTGGAAAGAATTTGAAGAAAATGAAATCACCCACTCTGTTGCCCATTATCTTATGGCAATAGATGAGCTACATGAGGATGTAGGATATGCGAGAGCTGTAGATATATCTAAAGAGCTTGAGATATCAGCTGCGAGTTGTTCTAATGGTATCAAGTCACTCCTACGCAAATGACTTATAGAAGAAGATAAAAATAAATTTCTACTCTTATCTGAAGACTGAAAACATGCTGTGGAAAAAATTAAAACAAACCGAGAACTTTTTATACAATTCTTTTCAGAAGTATTGTGAGCTAAAACAGAAGAATCAGTTGTAAACGCTTGTAAAATAGAGCATCTGATCTCTCCTCATATAGCAAGAAAACTATGAAAATTCCTTGAAAAAAATAAAAGTTAGCCAAGGCTAACTTTTTTTATTGACTCATATAATACAACTTTATATAATTCTCTCACTTTAAAACTATACTGAAACTATGTGAGAAATTTTAAAATTTACCTGAGAGCAAAGATCGCAGTCATGATTTAAAAAAGAACTTTTTAGATGATATTTTCCTGATTGAATTATTTCTCTTGAAGATGAAAAAATATGGAGAGCAGGATATGAGGAACAGATGAAATTAGCTACGCAATGAATTTGAGATAGAATAGATAATATTCTCAAGAAAATAAAAAAACATAAATGAAAAAATAAAGAAAGTGCTCAAATAATCTATTTAAACAAGAAAAGAGCTTAATAAGTAGATTCTTACGTATTATTTACAATTGAGGATTAGTATAGACAGGTGTAAATATATTAATTTGATAATTATTCGATTATGGCAGAATGAAAAAGTAACGGAGGAGAACTTATGATAATTCTTATTCTTGTGATTCTTGTAGTAGGTTGAGCTTTCTTTTTCTTATCAGGTAATGGAGGTTGAACTGCTGATACAGGAAACTCTATCAATGTAGAACTTCCAGATACAACTGGTTGAGAATAATATTCTCAATATAAAAAGAATATAACTATATGTTATATTCTTTTTATATTTACTAAAAAATAAAATCCTTATCAATAAGATAAGGATTTTAATTGATGTGTTGGATAATTTATACTACAGAAACGTATACATCTTTGTATACTCTCCCATCGAATCGAGTTCTTTTTTTCTCAGTGAATTTAACCATTCCTGCAGCGAGAGCAAAGAGCGTAAAATCTTTTCCTTGAGCAACTCATTCAGCTGGCCAATACTTGTTTCCTTTTTGACGTATAATAATACCTCCAGCCTTAACTGGTTGAGCACCATATACTTTAACACCTAATCGTTGAGCATTACTATCTCGACCATTACTCGTTGATCATTGAGCTTTCTTGTGAGCCATAATTCTTTTTTATAAATTAATATTTTTTATGCAATATCATTCATCAAAGTGAATGATGGGAGACTATCTATTAGCAAATCGAGCGAAAGCTTTGTTAGCTTCAGCCATTTTATAAACATCTTGTTTTTTCTTGAATGCAGCACCTGATTCATTGGCAGCTTCAATGAGTTCTGAAGCAAGAAATCTTGAAAATGCAGCTCCTTTTTTACTTCGAGCAGATGCTATAATCCACTTAGCAGCAAGGAAAAGTTGTCTTTTAGGTTTCACTTCTGAAGGAACTTGGAAGATTGAACCACCAACTCTTTTTGGTCGTACTTCGATTCGAGGCATAATATTTTCAAGTGCTTTGAAAAATATTCCTTGAGGATTTTTTTGTCCTTTAGATTCTATTTCAGCAAATGTTTCTTGCATTATTTGTCGAGCAAGAGACTTTTTACCATCAAGCATGACATAGTTTGTAAACTTGTTAATCATGTCTTGATTATTTTTTTCTGGAAGTGCCATATGTATGTGCAATAATCAAATATAAGTGGAGGAAAATGGAATTTTTCAGTTATTGCAAACTTACTCCATTGTTCAACCTTTTCAAACACAAAGCTTGAAATTGAGAACGAAGAAAAAATTTTCTTCATCCATATTTCAAGTTTTAAGCTTAACTTTTTGGTTTTTTTGCTCCGTAGAGACTTCGACCTTGTTTTCTGTTTTTAACACCTTCAGAATCAAGTACACCTCTCACGATATGATACTTAACCCCCGGTAAATCTTTTACTCGACCACCTCGAATTGCAACTACAGAATGCTCTTGAAGATTATGACCCTCACCACCGATATAAGCATTCACTTCATATCCGTTTGTAAGTCTCACTTTCGCTACCTTTCTGAGGGCAGAGTTAGGTTTTTTAGGAGTCATAGTAGTAACTTTTGTACATACTCCTCTTTTCATAGGACATCCTTTCGGAAGTTCTGTCATTTTACCTTTTTTGATAGAGTTCTTTATCACTTGCAGAGCAGGAGATTTAGATTTTTTTACTTTATCTTTTCTAGGATGTTTTACAAGTTGGCTAATAGTAGGCATTTGTATAGTAAATTTTGAAATAAATAATTTTAACGTTTTGACCATGATGGAGATTTTCTCGCTTTTTTCAGACCTGGTTTTTTACGTTCAACTTTTCTCGCGTCACGAGTAAGGAGACCAGCTGCTTTTAAAACTTTTCTATTTCCAGCATCTTTTTCAGCAAGAGCTTTTGCAAGACCGTGAGCAATTGCAGCTGCTTGAGAACCTTCTCAAGAACCTTCAACTTCAACAGTGAAGTATGTAGATCCATCAACTTTGCAAAGTTTTAAAGGTGAAAATACCGTCTCAAATAGATCAGTTCTTGTGATATATTCACTAAGTTTTCTATCGTTGATCATATTTTCTCCTTTTCCTTCAAAGAGTCTCACTTGAGCAGAAGCCGTTTTTTTCTTTCCGACTGAATAAGTATACGTTTGAGTCATAGCTTAGGGTAAAATTATAATGATAGTGTTTCTGGTTGTTGAGCATTGTATGTATGCTCACTTCCTGTAAAGAGTTTAAGTCTTGCAGACATAGTACTTCTCAGTTTATTTTTTGGAAGCATACCACTTATTGCAGCTTCAAGAGGACGAGTTGGCTTCTTCACTAATAGTTTATTAAGTGGAGTTGAAATAAGTCCTCCAAGATAACCTGTATGTCTGTGATACATCTTATCTTTAAGTTTATTTCAAGTTACAACAAATTTATCACAGTTGATTACAATAACGTAATCACCGTTGTCCATATGTGTTGCAAAATCAACTTTATTTTTACCTCGTAGAACAGTAGCAATAGTTGTAGAAAGTCTTCCAAGTGTTTGACCTTCTGCATCAATAATAAACCATTTTCTATCTGAAGCAGGGATTTGTTTTGGAGTTATAGTTTTCATGATTTCTCTTAAGAGTAACAAAATTTAAAATAGTATTATACGAGTTCTAGAGCAACAAGTTTAGCATTATCACCATCTCGTAGTTTAATAGGAGTGATTCTAGTGAAACCAGAAGTTCTTTGATTTTTGTATTTTGGAGCTACTTGAGTAAATAATTCTTTCGAAGCATCTTCCGTAAATAGATATTCCATTACATATCTAATAGCATTCATTTCGTCCTTCGTATTAACTGCATTGATAAGTTTATCAATCATAGGTACGATTGATTTTGCTTTCTTTTCAGTAGTAGTAATACCTTTATGAAGAAAGAAAGAAGTAACTAGATTTCTTTGCATAGATCTTCTGTGTTGAAAATCTTTTCTGTTAAACTTGAGATGTTTTCTAACTTTATGTCTCATAACTCGTAATAAATAGTAAATAATTTTTTTTTTAAATTTTGTTTAATCGTCTCACAGAAGCTTTAAACCTCTGTCATTGAGAGAACTTCTGATTTCTGTCATAGCTTTTTTCCCAAATCCTTTAATAGAAGAAAGTTTTGTCTCAGTACATTTCGTTAATTGTTCAATAGAAAGAATATTTCCATTTATAAGAGCATTTAACGTTCTTGGAGAGAGCCCCATAATTTCTATTGGAGTATAACTTTCTTTTTCTAATTCTTCTTTTACTTCCTCTTTTTCTCGAGTAAGAAGATCTTTTACATTTCCTATAAATTGTCCTTCGATTTGCAGAGCATCTTCGTTGAGTAAACCAAAGTATGAAGCAAGCATATCTCATGAAAATTTGAATACATCTCCTGGACTCAGTACACCATTTGTACTAATAGTCATCTCCATAGCATCAAGATTTGTAAGATCAGCAACTCTAGTAGTCGTAACATCATACTTCACATTGAGAACTGGAGAGAAATTTGCATCTATAAGAAGAACGTTTACATCCTCTTCTCTTTCTTTTAAATCCTCAACGCTCATATAACCAACATTTTTTTCGATTCTGATTTCGATTTCTAATTCTAGTTTATCTTGATCAATCTCAGTGATATACATGTCACTATTAAGAATTTTTATTCCTGATGGAAGAGCTATATCAGCAGCAGTAACCTTACCAGCTTTCTTTTTAGAAATAGTAAGCCACTCTATACCGTTTTCTTTTTTATCAACCACTAAACCTTTAAGATTTAACATTATGTCTAAGACACTATCTCTAATCCCTGGAAGTGTTGAATACTCATGACTCACTCATTTAACCTTTATACCTGTAACCTTTGTTCCTGGAATTGATGAAAGTGCAACTCTTCGAAGAGAATTTGCAAGTGTAATTCCATACCCTCGTGGAAGAGGACTCATTGTAAATATTGCTTGATTTTCCTGCGCATTATTTTGAGTGATTTTTGGAACTCCGATCGTATTATGAAGAATATGCATATATTTTTATATTTGAAAAATAAGATATGATGAAATGTGACAAGGAAGCTATTATTTTGAATAAAATTCAACAATCTTTTGGATATCAATAACTTGGTCAAAATCTTCTTTTTCAGGAAGAGCTGTAACAGTAATTTTTAAGTTTTTTACATCAACATCAATCCATTTAGCACTTGAGATTTTTCCTTTTCCTTCTTTTGCAAATTCTTCTAATTCTTCAAGAAGAGATTTATAAAGTGGAGATTCTTTTAATTTAGCTCTTAATTCAATAACATCACCAACCTTTAAAGAAATTGAAGGAATTGAAACCTTTACTCCGTTAAGAGTAAAATGAGCGTGACCTACAAATTGTCGAGATTGCATTCTTGTTCGAGCAAAACCTGATCGGTATACAACGTTATCGAGTCTTAACTCTAATAATCGTAGCATTTTTTCTCAAGTTGTACCAACTGAATGAGATTTTTGAGCTTTTGTAAAATATGAGAAAAATTGTTTCTCAGAAAGTCCAAACATTCTTTTAGCAAGTTGTTTTTTTCGAAGTTGAGTTCCAAATTCAGAAGTTTTTCGAGATCGAAGTACACTTCTTTTCCCTTTATCTAAATCGTATTTCTCTGTTCCAAAAAGGTTTACCCCTTCTCTTCTACATAGTTTTTTCTTAGGTCCTGTATAGCGCATTTTTACTTATTTTAAAATACTAATAAAATTTTGTTTTGTATATCAATGAAACTTGAAATTACATTCTTCGAACTTTCTTTTTTCTGCATCCATTATGAGGAACTGGAGTAACATCAAAGATTGCTCTCAAATCTACTCATCCTGAGATAAGACCTCTAATAGCTTGTTCTCGACCGACACCAATTCATTTTATAAAAACATCAACTGTCTCTAAACCATGAAGTTGTTTTGCTTTTTGAACTGCTTGTTCTGAAGTCATTTGAGCAGCATATGGAGTAGACTCTCTTGCCCCTCTGAATCAAACAGATCCACCAGTTGCCCAAGAAAGTACATTTCCTTGTTCATCAGTTATACTAACGATAGTATTGTTAAACGAAGCCATGATATGAGCTTGCCCAACTTGAACAATTTTTTTTGTTTTTTTAGATTTTTTAGTAGCAGTAGCCATAGATCTATGATTGTATATAAATAAAAACTATTTCTTCTTACCAGCGATTGCAACTGATTTTCCTTTTCTCGTTCGCGCATTTGTTTTCGTATTTTGACCTCGTACTGGAAGTCTCTTTTGATGTCGAACTCCTCTGTAAGATCTAATTTCCTGAAGTCTCTTAATATTTCAAGAAATAAGTCTTCTCAGATCTCATTCTACAATGTGTTCTTTAATAGCGTCACGAACAAGATCGAGTTCAGCTTCAGAAAGATCGTCGATTTTTCGAGTTCTTTCGATTTTTACTTGATCAAGTATAGTTTGAGCTTTTGTTCTTCCAATACCGTATATATAGGTAAGGGCAATTTCTGCATGTTTTCCACTTGGGAGTATAACACCGGCAATTCTAGCAGCCATAGTTCTTTAATAGATATATAAATAAAATATTAACCTTGTCTTTGTTTATGTTTTGGGTCAGTTGAACATATAACTCGTACACACTTTCTTCATTGAAATCTTCGAAGTACGATTTTACAGTTTTGACAGATTTTTTTCGCAGATGGTCTTACTTTCATACAATTTATAATAAATAATAATTATTTTGGTTTATTTTCGATACGTGATTCTTCATTTTCATGGGTCGTATGGACTGAGCTCTATAGTAACCTTATCTCATTCGATAAGCTTAATAAAATTCTTTCGCATATTTCCGCTGAGATGTCAACGCACAATCCCTCATCATAAATCCTCTGGTAATTGAACTTCAAAAACCAGGCCGGGTAGAGATTGGATTATTGTACCTTCTACCTCTATTTTATCTTCTTTTGACATATATTTAGTTATCTCACTTTAGATTAAAAGCTCGTGGATTCTATATAAAATTTAATATTTAGCAAATGTTTTTTTTAGTTTTTTCACTCATTCTTGTTCTCTTCTATTCTACTCTCTATAATTTGTTTAACTTCTTCGTGAATACTAGGGTATTTCCGCAAGAGTTCTTGCATAGAGAAGTGTAACATAACAATTAAGTCAGTATTCTCAAGGGCAATAACACTTGCATTACGATTCGGTGGTTTTCCAAAGAATGCCATCTCTCCAACAAGGTCTCATTTTTGAGAATATGCAATTTGCCTCAAGACTCATTCATCATTTTTTTTATAAATCCCAACTCCACCAGAAACAATAATGTACAAAGCCTGTGGTTCTTCTCACTCTTGAAAAAGTACATCTCCCTTAGAAATAGATTGTAATTGACAGAAGTCTGACAAGTTATCCTGTTCTATTTGTGGAAGACTTGAAAAAAGGTCTATATTTTGAAACAGATTCATATTATTTTTCTATTACTATTTTATAAACTTCTAAGACATCCTTTTCTTCTACGTTAATAGTTCCTTTGATTTTGAGCCCACATTCAGTTGGCCCTTCAAGTTTATGAACCTCCTCAACTCAAGCTTTAAGAGAATCAATAGTTCATTTTCAAACTACTTTATCTCATCGAATGACTCTTACCTGTGCTTTGTTCTGTATAGAGCTTCATTCTTCTGTGAGAATAGCTCCGACAATGATGAATTTTTTAGAAGTGTAGAATATAGCTCAAACTTTTGCCATACATAGAGTTACTTCAACCTCTTTAGGATCTAACATACCACTTACAATTTTCTCTATTCTGTCTGTGATATGGTATATAATTTTACTATTTATATATTCAACACCTGATTTTTCTAAAGTAGAGCGAGCATTTACTCAAACTGCAACTCCAAATCAAATAAGGATAGCTGAACTTCAACCACACATAAGTACATCTCCTTCAGTAATATTCCCTACTCATGAGTGAATAATTGACACACTTGTTTCTGGAGTAGAGAGTTTTTCAAGAGCATTTCTTATTGCCTCTAAACTTCAATTAGTGTCAGATTTGAGAACAATTTTCAAATGCTTGAGATTCCCAGCCTTGATTCTTGTCATAAGAATATCAAGTTGCGATGTTTTCAGCATCTTTTTGTTTGATAAGAATTCTTGGTATTCCACAGACTTTTGTCTTGCAACATCGATTCCAGAAACTACTTGAAGAATATCTCACCCATTTGCTACCTTATCAAGTCCGACTACAAGAACTGGCATACCTGGAGTTGCGAGTTTTACTCATTTTCCTGTATAATCTTTTAGAACTTTTACTTTCCCATATGAAGCTCAACATACAATTGCACTTCATTTTTCTATAGTTCCCGTATTTACAAGTACTGTAGCAACTGGTCCTAATTGCATATCAAGATGTGATTCTATAATCGTAGCTATACCATTTCTATCTGGATTTGCCTTAAGTTCTAAGATGTCAGCTGACAAGAGAATAATTTCAAGCAAATCATCAATACCAAACCCTGTTTGAGCTGAAACAGGAACCATAGGAGTGTCTCCACCCCAATCTTCTGGAGTCAAACCTCTTTCTGCGAGCTGTCCTTTTACAAAGTCAGGATTTGCCCCCTCTTTATCCATTTTATTAATAGCGACGATTACTGGTATTCCAGCTTCTTTCGCGTGAGAGATTGATTCGATTGTCTGAGGTTTTACTCACTCATCTGCAGCGACTACGAGAATTGCAATATCCGTAGATTTCGCTCATCTTGAACGCATTATAGTAAACGCTTCATGACCTGGAGTATCGAGGAATGTAATTTTTCTATCATTATATTCAGCTTGATATGCTCCAATACTTTGAGTAATACCACCAGCTTCACCTGAAGCTACTTTTGCATTTCGAATATAATCAAGAAGTGACGTCTTCCCGTGATCGACATGCCCCATTATGGAAACAACTGGAGCTCTTTCTATAAGTTTAGAAGCGTCGTCTTCTGCAAGAAAATCTTTAATATTTCAACTTGCAAGTTCATCAATTGCAACTCAACTTGACGCTTCTTTTTCAAGCTTCACATCAAATGATTCTGAAATAAGTGTCGCAGTATCAAAATCTATTTGAGAATTAATTGTCATCATCATACCATTTTTCATAAACTCAGCAATAAGCCCTGAAAGTGGAACTCCAATTTTTTCTGAAAACTCTTTGAGTGATAAAAACTCTGGAAGAATTACTGTTTCACCAGTTCTTGCTGTAAGTGTTTGAGAAATATCTTCTATATTTTTTTGTTCTTTTTTCTTTGTTTTGAGCTTATTTGAACGTGTAAATTGTGAATCATCAACATCTATTTTATTCCTGTATCTTCCTCATTTGTTATTTCCATAGAATTTTGATTTTTTTCATCCTCTAGTATCTTCTTGATTTGATTGAGATTTAAATCCAGGTTTCGCATTCGCATTAGAAAAACCAGGTTTAAATTTTGTTCCAGAAGAGTTAGTATCTCACGATGAATCAGTCCTACTAGATGATGCGTTATTTTGTTGAGCACTATTTTGATGTGGGTTATTCTGAGTTCTATTTCAAGAATTTCAAGATGATCCTCGTGTTTGAGTTTTTGGTTTTTCCTCACTTCATCGAGAAACTATAGTAAGTCTTGATTTTTTATTTGAATCAAGTGCATCATTAAGAGTTTGTGGTCATTGTGACACCTTAGGTTTTTGCTCGCTCTTAATAGGAGCCTCTTTTCGAGTCTCTTGTGTTTGAGGAGGCATCACTTTCTTGATTTCTTCTTTCGGGGGATTTACTGGAGTAGTTTCTTTGACCTCTTCAACTTGAACTGCTTTCTTAGCCTTAACTTTAATTTTCTTTTTAATGATTGGTTTATTTGAAGCAGAATTTCAATTTCATGATTGTGGGTCAGAAGAAATACTCGAATAATAGTCGTCTATATTTTGAGCCATAGGTATTTGAATGTATGAATCGGAAGTAATAAATTGATAGAGCGAATATTAAGCCTTTTTAATGTATTGTCAAAATAAATATTAAAACTTGTAAAAAGACTGATTTTTAGTAGGCTTTTATACAATTTACTCTTTAATGTGTAAAAAATCATGTGAGATACAGATATTGAGAATATTGTTCTGACATTTTTTGAAAAATTGTGAATTGCAATTATATCAGTGTCTGTTGACCTAGAAACTGAAAATATTTACAATATCAGACTTGAAACTGATGATTCTCATCTAGTAATTTGACCACACTGAAAAAACCTTGAGACACTTACACATATTCTCAGACTCATAATCGCCAAGAGGTGTACATGATATATAACATTACACTTAGAAGTGAATGACTACATACAAAAAAAAGAACAAAAACTCCTTGATTTTATCCAATCAAAAATAGATATAGTTCTTAATACTTGAAATGAAGTGATTCTTCCGTATCTTTCATCATATGAGAGAAAAAAAATTCATACTTATATACATGAAAACGCTGCAGCTATAGCAAGTCATAGTGAGTGAGAATGAGAGAACAGAAGAATGCACCTAACCAAACAAGATATCAAACTCACCATAGATATTGACGGTGACGATATATAAAAAAAATAAAAAAATATGCTTAAATCTATGAAAACATGGGTCATTGTTCTATGAATTATGGTAATTGGATACTGATTTCATTACGTTAATACTTTGAATTATATGAAGGAAAAACAAATTCAGTCATTGTACGTCAATCACCCGGAAATGCTTCCAACCTCAGAAGCAGCAGAAGCTTCGAGTTTTGGATTTAGAAATGTTATTGCTGATTTATATTGGTTGCAAGCTATTCAATATATAGGCTCAAATGCTATTGATGGTGAATACAAAAAATATCTATGAGCCATGATGCAAATTATTACAGATCTCAATCCATATTTTGAAAGCCCATATGTGATAGGTGAACTCCTGCTTCCATCTAACGATGGAGTTGGATGAAAATTTTCAGAATCAAAAAATCAAGACAATATATTGCAGTGAGAAGCTCTTGGACTCAAAGGGGTTAAAAATTTTTGTGATTCTGATAAAATAGATCTCATTTTTAAGGAAAATGACCTAGAAAAAATACAAAACGATCCTCAATTTAAAAATCCTTGTAAAAGTTATAAAATACCCTACTACCTTGCCTATATATATTATTTTTATATGCAAGATGGTACAACCTCTTCCCAATATTATAAAGTCGTAGCAGCACAAGAAGATGCTCCATCGTGAGCAAAGGTTCTCGCAGCTATTATGCAATGAAAGGGATGAGAACGAGAAAAATCTATTTTTATGTTTCTTTCACTTGCTAAAAGTTTATGAAGCAGTGAAGATTCCTGTACATTTATGACGCAGAAAATAAATGATGCCTATAATTATATCACTCAAGAAAATCTTCCAATAAGTGCAGAAATGGTAGCAGCAATAGAAGCTGATAGTAAGTTAGTTCTGCCAGTACTTACAGAAGAAAATGAAAATGATATTCTTGACGATACTCAATGTACGAACTACCTTGTAAAAGCAATTCGAGAAATAAACCTCCTCTATATAGAACAAGCCGACGCACAATATGTAAAAGATAATCCAGAGGAAGAATCAGCACAAAGAACTCAAAAATTATTCGATGAAAAATACATACAATTCATACCAACTGATTATCAGCAATATAGTGATGCTGATTATGGAATCATCTATAAATATAATGATGAGATAGGCAGATTTGATTATGAAATGTGATACTAAAAAATAAGCCTGAATGGCTTATTTTTTTAACTCAGTCAGACAATTTTTTTCAATTCATGATATTTATCTCAGTGTAGCTGGTTTGCTCGCTTATTTCCAATATCAAGTTTCGCTTGAACGAGTGCAAAGTTATCCATATATTGTGTATATTTAAGTCTCGCATCATGAAAATACTCTCATAGTATTTCCAAGAGTTCCAGCTTAGCGTGTCCATATCCATATCAACCTGCAAGGTATTTTTGGCGAATAGTTTCTACTCTCTGACTATTAGCAAAAAACTGTATTAAGGCAAATACGTTACAAGTATCTGGATCCTTGATGTCATCAAGTCATTTATCATCTGTGACGATTGACATTACTCTTTTTTTGAGAGTTTTCTCGTCGTCAAATACACCTATGAAGTTGTCATAACTTTTACTCATTTTTCGGCCATCTAATCCAGGAATAAGTGCAACATCATCTTGTATATATGCATCAGGAAGTTTAAAAAACTCTGTATCATAGGTTCTATTGAAATTTCAAGCGATATCTCTCGTAAATTCAAGATGTTGTTGCTGATCACGTCCAACTGGAACAAGATCAACATCATAACCAATTATATCTGCTGCCATTAAAATAGGATAGTTAAACACTGCCATATTGATATCTGAATTTTTCGTTTGGCTATCTTTGAAACTATGAGCTCGAAGCATTAAACTATATGGAGTAACACTTGATATAATCCATGAAATATCGTTTATGTATTGCATCTCAGACTGCTCAAATACTGTAAATGGAGCATCATCTGGCATGAGAGCAAAGAGCTCACAGGCAAGTCTCTTTTTGTTAGCACTGAGCTTCTTTGCATCATGAACTGACGTAAGAGAATGAAAATCTGGTAAAAATAAAAATGCCTCATGTCATCTCGCTTGATTCATAAATGGTCGAAACATACCAAGATAATTTCAAAGATGCATCCCATCTCCAGTTGGTTTTACTCATGTCAGTACTCTCATAGTTTCTAATTTATAGTATGTATTAAGCGTATTATACTGAAAGTCCTTGTTTTTCAAGCCCAGAGTCAAAAGCAAAAAAACAACACTCATAAATGAGTGTTGTTTTTATTTCAAAAATAACTATTTCGCTACTTTTGTCGTATTAAGATATTCTCAGATAAACTGACTCACAAGAGGAGCTGGTTTATGAAATATTCTAGAACCAAAACTAACGATAGTACCAACTGATAGTAATTTACTATCTTTACTAGAAACATAGTATCTACTTTCAACGAGTTGACTAATATCTCCGTAAAGAGATCCGTTTACAACTAGCTGTTTATTTGTATCTTTAGAAGAAATAATATTTCATCCTTTCCCATTAACTGGAATTGCAATATATGTACCATCTATATGGTTTACATCAGCATTAATAATAATATTTCATCCTTTTACAACAAATGCTATATTTTCATTGACATCTTTGATGTCTTTATTAATAGTAAGATTTCCACCTTCTACAATATACGTAGTAGCTTCAGTGAGCCCTGCTATTTTAGAATAATCTTGACTCGAAAGAGTATAATTACCATTTGCTTTTACAATATATACATTTTCTAAACCATTGTAAGTTTTAAAGGTCGTATTAGTCGTAGTAGTTTTGATAGTATCTTTTGTTGTCGTAACATTTTTATTATCATCTTTTGAATTTCAAACAGCTCCAACATTGGTAACATCATCTGCATAACTTGAGATTCAAGAATCACTCACTGAAGTCCCAACGAAGTTTTTATTATCATCATATCCAGAAACTCATTCTGTTACTTTTTTAATATCAGCTGTCGTAGTATCTTTTACATAAGAAGTTCCTCATCCAATCGTAGTGACTGCTGGTTTAGCAACTCGAACATTTAACTTCCCTGCGAAGTAAGCACTGTAGTAATCGATAGGTCCTTTTTTGACTGTAGTTGAAATAACGTTTGCTCCATAACTGCTTCCTGCAGGTATTCCAGCTTTATTAGCTGTAAATACTGGGTAGAGTGCAGCATTTTCACTTGAAGGAGGGTTTGGGTATCTACCTTGTACTACGTAACCATTTCCTTTTTTAACTAGATAAATAGTTTCATATGCATAAATGATTTTATTTTCAAGTGAAGCACAGAACTCTCCATCAGTAAGAGAAGTACCACTTAGTTTTTTTGAACAAAGTTGATCAAATGATAAATCATAATCTGAATTATTCTTGAGGTATGGTATTTCTCATTTAGAAAACATTGGATTTTGAGTATGCCCAACTATGATATCTCATTTTGGACCAAATATAAGTTCTCCTCCATTTGGAGTTGTCATAACACAACCGTTAGGATTTCCACATACAGGATCTCAAGTTGGAGTAGTAGTTCCTCCACCGTTTGAACCACCACCACCTCCACCTCCTGGAATGGTACATTGATTCGCTGTTCCTGGTTTTCTACAACTTCCCCAGTTTCCGTAAGGGTCTCCGACTGTTCCACTTCGACCATAGTCACATTGTTCTCCTCTATCAACTTGTACTACTCCGTCTCCACAAATAGGATTTTCTTGAATAGTACATTGATTTGTAGTTACAAAGTCAGAAGAAATAGATGTACTAGTACTACTTGATCTTGATCTTCCACCATAACATACTGGTGTAGCGTCATCAGCACAAGTAAATGTAGCTTTCGTTCTTCCACTTGATTCTCAAGTTGCTATAGCTGTTTTAGCAGCGAGGTATTTTAAACTTCCATCTTCATTGGTACCACATTGAAGTACAAACTTTTCTGTAGAATAATTTCAGAAACATGTCACTTCATTTCCACTTTTTGTAATTTGATTACAACTTGGATTTTGTCATCCACCACCTCAACCGTTTGTCACAGAAAGAGATTGTTCACATTTTGGAACTGTAGTAGTTTGCCCATTAATGAGACAACTTGCTGTATAATTTCAAACGGTATTGAGTGTAACATTTCCAGAAGCATTATTAATAGTATTAACAACACTTCAGTTTCTATCTTTTACAACTATTTTATAGGTTGAAACATTTGTCCCACTACAATTAAGTGTAGTAGTAAGAGAGTTTCTTCCACTATTTGGAGTAGCTGTAAATGTATCACAACTCAAATTAACTTCAACTTCCACACATCATTCAGGTGTTCCGACTTCTTTGTCATCATCACATACTGGTGGAGGAGTTGGGTTACAATCTATATTTGTTCCTTCACATACTACTGCGAGATTTCGTACTTTGCCATTCGCTTTATCTGTAATAGTAAATGAAATATTTAATGAAACACTACCTTTTGCAGGTATATTTATAAGACTCTTGTATTCTGCGATTTTTCCATCACTTGAAAGAATCCAATCTGTTGAAGGTACCAGTTTTAATCCTCCATTTGAAGCATCAAAGAATTGATCCTCTACTTTAAAGTTCTTTGCAACAACATTACTTGTATTGAAAACTTTTATAACATAGTTTACTCTATCTCAGACTTTCACATCAGCAGATTGACCTGCCTTGAGTGACTTAATAAGGTATACATCAGGTTGAACTTCAACTTCCACACATCATTCAGGTGTTCCAACTTCTTTATCATCATCACATACTGGTGGAGGAGTTGGGTTACAATCTGTATTTGTTCCTTCACATACTACTGCGAGGTTTCGTACTTTACCATTAGCTTTATCTGTAATAGTAAATGAAATATTTAGTGAAACACTACCTTTTGCAGGTATATTTATAAGATTCTTGTATTCTGCGATACTATTAGTCACTATCCAATCACTTGATGGAACAATAGCTAGAGCTCAATTAGAAGCTATAGTAAAATGGTCTTCTACTTTATAATTTTTAGCTTCAACAGAGCTATCATTAAATATTTTAATGACATAGTTTACTCTCTCTCAAACTTTCACGTCAGCTGACTGACTTGCTTTAAGTGATTTAACAAGATATACATTAGGTTTATCTTGATTAATTTTAATAACCGCTATATCGTGGTCATCTTCATCACCACCAGCATTACATCCATTTCAAATGTCATCATCAATAAGCCCATCATTTTCTTTTTCACCAGTTTGATTTCCATTTATACTATCTGGAGTACTATCACAGTCATTTCCATCATCATAAGATATTTCTGCAAAATTTTTGATTGTAGCAGGAGCACTTGAATTGATAATAAATGATATAGTCTCAGATCTATTTGTTCAAACAGCTATATTTCCATAATCAAGTATAGCTTTGCTACCACTTTTAGTCCAAACTGTTCCCTTGAGATTGAATCAAGTAGGGATATAATCAGTAACTTGAATATTGTTAGCTCTGATTTCCCCTTGATTAAATACTGTGATTTTAAATGTAATCTCGTCACCTATATTATATTTAGCTTTTGGATTCACTATAGTTTTTCTGAGAGCAAGGTCATACTTTTTATCAACAGGTGGTTTTTTAACTACTACACTTTGTTTACAACTTTGTGAAGTAAGTTTATTATTTACAAAACATTGAAATTCATAGTTTCACTCGCTAGTAAGTTGACTACTTCAAGATTTAGAATTAAAAGTATTCACCGTATTTCCATCTTTTTTAAGTACAACTTTGTATGTACTGGCTGATGTACCAGAACAATTAAACGAAGTTGTTACACCAGGAGTTCCAGAGTTTGGAGATACTGAAAGACTATCACACGACGGAGCTGGAGGAGTAGGTTTTACCACTACATCCTCTTTACATGCATTAGAAGTGATTGTATTATTTACAAAACATTGTACTTGGTAGTTTCCACTATTTCCAAAACTATAAGAAGCTGACTGAGAGTTAAAAGTTTTAACTGTATTCCCATTTTGTGTTACTTTAATTGTATAGTTACTTGCATTCGTACCACTACAATTTATGTTCGTGTTTAGAGGAGCATATCCAGTATTTGGTTTTACCGTAATATTATTACAGGTAGACGGTGTCGGTTTTGTAATTGGTTGACATGTATTACTACACCCACCTGATCCAAATCCAACTTTGTTTACATCGTTAGGATCACACGTTTCATACACTTTTTCTCCGTGTATATCATCCATATAATTATCTCTTACACCATCACCACACCAAGTAATTTCGTATGGTTGATATTCACTATGCCAACCTCTATCTATCCAATTACTTCATACTTTTTCATACTGCCAAACATTATAGATAACTGATAAATTATCTTTTTTTCTTTGAACAGGAACTGCTTGCACATAATAGAAGTCCGGATTAGATTGAAGAATCTTTACAGACGTTTTAGCAGGGACATATCCCTTCATTGCATCAATAGCTGCAGTTGATTGAAATCAAGGATTAGCTCATTTATTGTAATCTCCTGGTTCTATTATTTTTGCTTTCGTTTCTCTTAAATAATATTCATTTGTAGAATTATTATGATAAATGTCACCAAAATAATAAGCTTTTCCATACCGTAATTTAATAGATGGAAATGTTTGATCATAAGAAGCAGCTGAAACATAGTTTACACTTCCTATTAAAAGAAATGCTATGATCAATATTCTTAAGATTTTATAAAAACCTTTCATAGGAATATATTTATTCAAATAAATTTGGAGCTCCTCTATCGAGTCCTTCAATATACGATTCAGATACTTCTTGTTCATTTGGCTCTACTATTTCTGGAATTTCAGAAACTTCACCATATTCACTTGTAGTATTTGCATCACCTTGGTTCGTATTATTCATATCCTCTTTTTCAGTAGAACTAGAACAAGAAGAAATAAATAATAGTAATCCTATTAATAATGTTTTTTTCATTTTTGTCAAATATAAAATAATAATTTAGGTATTCTTTTTACAGAATACCTAAAAATGTTTGATTCTTTTAACCTGGAATTCCTCTATCGCCAGTACTCGTTTCAGATTCTTGGTCAACACCTCTATCGCCTGCAGTTTCAGGAGCTCCATTTCAAGAATTACTTCATCCTGCAGAATCGGTAGTAGGAGTAGTACTTGTGTCTCATTTTCCATCAACAGGATCTGTAGTTGGTTCTGTAGTTGGTTTATCTGGTTTGTTTGGTCTGTTTGGTTTTTCCGGTTTCCCTGGTTTATTTGGTTTATTTGGAGTAGGAGCAGGATCTGTGGTTGGTTCTGTAGTTGGTTTATCTGGTTTGTTTGGTTTATTTGGTGTTCAACCATCATTGTCTTTTGGTCTTTGTGGAGCAGGAGTATTGTCTTTTATTACTGTAGCAAAAGATACGTTCCCACAATTATGAGCGATAAACATTATCACATTCATCTCAACTTGTCATTTCTGCACTAATTCTTTAAGAGATTCCACTGTTAATCAGTTAATGTATCGAAGTTGATTATCTATATCTTTTATTTGAGCAAGATTCATATTATCAATAAATTTCAGTTTATCTGACATAGTTTCTTGAATATCCCAAGCATTTACTCAATCTATAGTCAGTGCTTCAATTGAACCTTTACTGAATCCTTCAAGTTGATTATTATTTCCTTTCGTTCTTACTGAGAATGCTGAATCAAAAGATTTGTAACCTGCAGAAAATTGAGTTCCGGCTTTGATTCTTTGTTCAACTGCATCAATAGTTGCCAGTGATTGTTGAATAAAAGAAGATGAAAGTCATTCATTTCTCAGAACATCACCCGTTCTCGTTTGAAGTCTATTTAATTCTTCTGAATATTTTCTCGCTGATTCTCGGCCTTGAGCGATTTCAACTGTATTTCTTCATCCCATTAGTGCATTTGAAATAAAATCAAGTACTCGAGTTTGTTCAATAGGAGATCTTGCCTGAGCAATAGTATTGTACAATTCCACTGGAACTTTGTTTCTAAGCGCTACAAGAATAGCAGTATGAGCTTGAGCTATGGCTTGAGGATTTCTACTTTGTTTTGCATTCGTGATTTGTTCTCAAATTGCATTTAGTTCAGTATTTCTTGCATCGATAAATTTATCAATACCTGATAGATTTGTTGGTACTTCACCACCTCTTTTGAAAAAATCACCAAGTTTTTGAAATACATTTCTTGATTGTGATTGAGTTTCGTTGGTATTTGAAACAGAAGATTTAGTAGTCATAAATGATTTCATGGTTGCACCATTCATATCCATTCTTCCATCACCTGATTGACCAAGTTTTTCTTGTTGGTATTTTTTGAGCGCTCATTCAGTACCTGGACCAAATGAACCATCAATACCATTCGTATCATATCCCATATTCGTAAGCAGATTTTGCAGTACTACTACATCATCACCACTCATTCCTCTTTTCAGAGTTCTACCGAATTGAACATTAACAGCTTCACTTGAAGCTTCTTGACCTCGTAAGTTTGTAGCATCAAGTGGAAGGTTATCATTAGCTTGAACTTGAGTTGCTTCTTCTTTTTGAGCAGTAGATTGAGCATTAAGAGCAGTAATAGTTCCAGGACCTGCTTTCCCATCAACGTCGTTTCAAGTAAAACCTAAACTCATTTGTAAGCTCGCAATATTTTGAGCAAAACTTTCCCAAGAACCATCATAATTAAGTCCTTTATTTTTCATAACTTGAACCAAGTTGTTTACATTTTCTTGTGAACATCTCCCAGAAGAATAGTAATTTACAGCACTTGGAACTTTATTTGGAGAAAGAGCTCCTGTTGATTGCTCAATATTTCTACTATTCTCGTTATGTGCAGTACTAGCAGATTGAGTTACAATAGCTTGTGCTTTTTCTTTTTGTTCAAAGATTATTCTACCTGCTTCGCTAAATCTCTTAAGGTTTTCTTCACCTAAATCATTTTGAACTCTTAGTTTTTGAGCATCAGTCAATTTATTAAACTCATCTCAAGTAAGCATACCATCTTCATTTGTGTCGGCAGCTCGTAAGTTTCACATTTCTAAAGAAGCATTTATACACATCATAAAGAGTGTTCTATAGTTTTGTATAAGTGTAAACATAAGTAAATATGTTATAAAATAATATGTATTTGTATTTCTGTGGAATCAAATAAACATATTAATAGTACCATACTTATATTTCTTATGACAAAAAAATGAGCTTGACGATAATTAATTCTTAGGTTAATATTTCAAATACAAAAAAATCTCTCAATAATTGAGAGATTTTATATAAGAAAAATTATTATGCTTTTCTTCTGAATTTAAGGAATCCAAATCCTAGTAATAGAGCAGCAAGAGCAAGAAGAACATGCTCAGGACCTGTTTTAGGTAACTCAGTTGGTGGAGTTGGAGTTGTAGGTGGAGTTGGAGTAACTGGAGTTTCTCCTTCAGCTGAAGTAAAGAGTACACATTCTCGAGTAATATCAGCATCTACAGTAAGTTCACCACCTTCTTGAACTTGGTGAGTAGCAATATCATATGCAATAATACCTACGTTTTCTCCGGCAGCAGCTGGGTTAGAAGATAGTTGGTAAGCGCTTCCAAGAGTTGATTCTATCCATGTTACTTCTGATCCTGCAGTAAGAGCATATCCAAGTTGTTCTTCGTCGTATAGAGCATCAAGATCAACAGTATACTGCCAAAAATCTACACTTTCACTTGCCTTAACTTCCGTCCAAGTAGCACCGTTGAGTCAAATAATTTGAGGAAGTTCTTGTTCTTCTTTAAAAAGAACTTGTGAAGCATCACTTGTGTTCTTCCAAACATCAGTAAGCAGTCCCTTATTATCTCATTGAGTCACTGTTCCTCAAATGAAACATTCATTACAACTATTAGCTGTAAAGTCAGGGTTTGAATCACAACTTGCCACTTCATAAGCAGCATAAGAACTAGTAACAGTATAGACCAGTACTAAAACTGGAGCAAGGATCTTTGCGAGAGTGTTCATAAATACATTATTTATTAATAGTAGAATTACCGCTCTATACTAAGAGATTGTGTACTTTGTGTCAAACAAAAAGGTAAGAAAGGGGCAAGAATAAATATTTACTTTTTTATAATTTTATTTACAAATAATTGTTGCATTATTGCGAACAAAGTAGATATCCCCCAATATAAACCAACTCAAGCTATAAGAGTATAGGTAAATATGCCGACCATTACTGGCATACCATAGAGCATAAACTTATTGAGGAGTTCTGGATCTGGCATCATACTTGAGTAACTATTTGCATCTTTCTTTTTTTCTAATACTACTCAACTTTCTGTGTCTGCCTTGGTTCTATGCATTATAGAAAGTTTAACTTGCACAAACTGTATCGCAGCCACAGTCAAGGCAAGGAAAAAACCTACTACTCCTCATGAAGCAAGGAGATTCATACCGAAAAATATGGGATCAATTTGTGAAATACTAAATGCAGGGAGAAAATCGTAGAGATAAAACTCATTTTTAAGAGACATTATATCTATAATGATTCTGTATATTACAAGCAATATAGGCATCTGTATAATTAGAAATCCACATGAACCCATTGGATTTACTCATTCATCTTTATACAGCTTCATCAGTTCAACCCCTATTTGTTGTTGGTTTCACTTATGTTTTTCTTGAAGTTTTTTAATTTTAGGCTGAATCGCTTGCATCTTTCTTTGAGATACGAGCATTTTATGTTGAGGAAATAAGAGTAATATTCTTATGATTATGGTAATTGAAATTATGGCAAATCACAGAGAGTTCCCAAAGAGATGAATCAAATAAGCCATCAAATTGTATATTGGAGCATAAAACAATCCGATAAATACTTTTCAAAGTGTGCCTCTGTATTCTATATCAACTGTGGAAAGATACTTCTTTTCTCACTGAGTGAGTTCAAAAATATAGTTTCAAGGTGTTTCGAACAAATCATAATGTGTCGCTAGATTTATAATATCTGTTTCACCTGCAGCAATATTTTTATCCTCACAAAAGCTCTCAGGATAGACTATGAGCTCTCCATTAAGTCGAGTAGTAAGGTTATCACACGTATTATAAGAAAAGACCTCAGAAGTGTAATTTTGAAGTTTGAGGCTTATTCAAGCTGGAACCTTGAGGCTTGTGTCAGTAGCTACAAATTGAACTCACGTAAGCTGGTTTTCTTGTTTATCTCAAGTAAAATATGAGAATATAAAGAAGAATAAAAGCGTGAATAAAAGTATATCTAAGTATTTTTTCATAGTTTTTTATCAAAGAGATAGATCAGTTCTTTTTTAAAGTTTTTTAAAGCAGTATCATTATTTTCAAGTTGAGTCTTGGTTTTTACAACGCAACTTATATCTTTAGGGATTGTATCTATATATGGTCTACATGTTTCATAATAGAGCCTTCTATATTTATTTCTCACTACAGCATTTTTGACAGACTTTCCAGATATTATAATAGCAAATCTCCCATGTGATAGTGTATTTGGGAGAACATTAAAAACAAGTGTATAAGAAAAAAAAGGTTTTCATATTTTCAAAACCTTTTTTACCTCACGTTCTTTCAGTCTATATATTTTTGAAATCACTAAAAAAAATGTGAATTATTATTTTCTTTTTACATAATTACCTTTTCCATCGAAAGGAGATTTTTTTGCAGTTCCACCAGCAATTATATGCATTTTAGATTTACCGTTAATTTCTTGGAATCTTTTTGGGTAACTTACTGTAAGTTGGTGTCTTCCTTTTCTTCTTCGGTTTTTAAGCACGTTTCGTCCAGAATCAGTAGAGCTTCGTTTTAGAAACCCGTGTACTCTCAGTCTTTTTCTTTTTTTAAGTTTTCCTAACATAATCGGTATTGATGTGTGAGATAATTTTTATAAGCTGCGATATCTTATTGTAAAATGATGTCTTGTCAAAAAATATTTTATAATTCTTCTATTTATCATTCGTCGAACAAATATAGCTCTCAGTAAAATATAATGAGTTACAGCTTCATACTCACGCATCATTAATAGTAATATTATTTATGTCTGAAACACTTCTTACTTGCAACCAACAATTTGCAGTATAATCTCAGCTTGGTTCAGTATATGGAGTATCTCTAAGCCACCATTTTCAACCATCTACAGCTTTCCAATCTGGTGCTGTTTCAGAGTTCATAGCAACTGAAGTATAATTTCAGCCATTAGTTGGTTTAAAAATTCATGGCATTACTCTAAAGTAACTACTTCAATATCTTTGAATTACATATGCAAATAAATCTTTTGTTCTTGGAACCAACATATCCATTCATACTTCCTTACAACTATTATTATCTGTTGATCTAAACGACCTAATTCAATTTACTATAGGATACATAGTGTATCCTCAATTATCAGTGGTCATATCACAATATACTTTTAATATATCATCAGACTTTGTTTTTATAACATACTCTCAATTTTTGTTTTTGAGTTTTGGATTATCTTCTAAAATTCTAAGACAACTTGAATATTTCTTCCTTCAACTTTCTGCTATAAGTGATAATGATTGTAATTGAGATCCCGTTCCAGTTAATGATACTTGGTTAGAGTTGAGAAAATCTATTGGAATCTTGTGCTCACTTGAGATAATTTGAATAGGATACAAATCATATTGTAGAAAGTATTCATATAATAGTTATCACTACTATGAGTTCAACAAGTGTAAATGCTCTCAATGAAAATCTAGGCATTATAAAATCCTTATAAATAAAGTATGACTCTAGTTATAAGGATTAAGAAGTTTCTTTCAAAGATTTTAGGGTTGACTAATTTTCAGAACTACAAATAGACGTCCCCGTTTTATCTCAATTGAGAATTTCTAAAATACTCAATTTATCAAATTTAGTAACTACAATTTCAAGCTTATTATCTCGAGCAAGAATTATTCAGGTTTGATCAAATACTTGTAGATTTTTTCATATAAACTCATCATAACTTATAGACTCTATTTTTTTTGCATCAGAATTTTTTATAGGGTCGCTCTCATATACTCCATCTACTTTCGTAGCCTTAATCATAATATCACACTCAAGTTCAATAGAACGAACTACTCAAGCAGTATCTGTTGAAACATATGGACTTCATGTACCAGATGTACAAATTACGATTTTTCAAGATTTTAAGTATTCACTTGCTTGTAGTGAAGTATATCTCACTAAGAATTCTACACCCAGAGCATCTAATACTATTGCTTCAATTCACTGCTTTTCAAGAAAATTTTTAAGACTTAATCCGTTAAAAACTGTTGAAAGCATACTCATATTATGAGAATCTGATGACTTCATTCAGGCTTTTATGAGGTCTGAACCTCTATAAATATTTCAGCCACCCACTACTATTACGAGCTCAAGTCATTGTGAGACCACCTCTTTAATTATTTGAGCAACATTTTCTATATGCTTGGATTCAAGTCCTCAAACTCCTGGCTCACAGAACGCTTCTCATGAAATCTTAAGTAAAATTCTTTTATAATGTGACACGAAAAAATATTAAGATTGTAAAATATCTCGCATGAGAGTATCCACTATTTGAGTATTTGGAAATTCTTTTTCTCAAAGTTCCTTATTTTTTTCTTGAATAGTTTCAGTACTGACTCATTCTCCTGTCTCTAATTCATATGTTCCATAATATCCATTTTTAAAATCAATATACGTCCTTTCATATATATAAGCATCACCATCAAGTCTTATGAGATTAAATCTAATTCATTCATCTTCTACTATATCTCTACACGTGTTCCAGTAATACCATGTATTCATTTTTTCTTTTAAAAAATCACCAAGTGTTTCACAACTTACTGTTGGAAGCACTTCTTTTTTCACTTCAAGACTTTTAATCTGTGAATATGTAAAGCTTGATTCTCAAACCTTGATAGGTTCTCAGTATCGAGATGACGTTGGCAGATCTCATACTACTAATTCTTGAGAACTCCCAGCTAATTGACTCTCAGATTGTTTAATATTTTCAGTGAGTGTTTTTGGGATATTAATTGTAACTTCTGTTTGAGATTTTTCTCAGGTACTACTTGTGGCAGTAATGAGGTATACATTTTCACCATAGTCTAAAACTTTGGATTTAGAGCTTGCATTGTATAAAAACGTAGAATCACCTGACTTAAAAGTCTGAAGAGTATAATTATCTACAGGATAATCAGATTCTTCATTTGAAAACCTCACACTAATAGTAGTAACATCATCTAAAGTTTTTCAAGTAATTTGAAGCTCTCCATCTATACTTTCTTGAGAATTAATAGTATTTACAGAAATATATTGAATATCTGATACATCTCGAACTTCCACATACGAATCATTTTGATTTGTATTATCTCATTGTTCTGAAATGTCTGACTCTCAACTCGTGTTTTCAACGGTTTGTTGCGTTTGATCCGCTTGTCATTGTTGGAGTAATTCTTGTTTTGCTTGATCAACCTTATCTTGATTTTGCCCACAAGAAGCCAATACAATAATAAGCGTGAATAATGATAGAATATATTTCATAAGTATTTTTTAATAAAATTATGACCTGTATTATAAGCTTACGTAAAAAAAAAGCAAAAAACGAGTTTTTTGCTTCTTACATTATTTTTACACTTCTGTAATTATTGGAATAATCATAGGTTCTCTATCAACTTTTTTAAGAATAAAAGTTTCCAAATCAGTTCTGAGTATTTTAAGTAAATCTTTCTCTTCAATATCTGGAATATCTTTGAGCGTATTTTCAAATACTTCACGAGCTTTTTTGATGATAATTCTATGAATATATCTCACTTCATCGACGTACACCAATCCTCGTGTTTCAAGTTTAATGTGACCTATAATTGCCTTTGATTTTTTATCAACAGTATACTGAAGCACAAGTACTCCAGCATTCATCATCTGTTCTCGAGCTTTAATAACATGACTTGTTGTAAGTCCCATTCCATACCCATCAATAACATATTCCATAATTGGTACCTTGATTTTTGAGCGAAATACTGAACCATTTGGAGCAAAATCCACTATATTTCAGTTATCAAGGAGAAGAATATTACTTTCTTTCACCCCCACTGACATTGCAGTCTCAGCATGTCGAGTTCTAAAGTATAAATCACCATAGATAGGCATAAAATATTTAGGAGCAAACAGCTTCAAGAATATCTTTTGTTCCTCTTGATACGCATGACCTGAAGTATGAACAGGAAGGTCAGACTTCGTAATGATTTTTACACCATACTTAATAAGTCTATTAATAAGTCCTCCAACTGATCTTTCGTTCCCTGGTACAACTGAAGAAGAAAATATTACAGTATCACCTGATTGAATAGTGATAGCATTATGCTTTCATTCAGCCATACGACTCAGTGCAGAGTATTCTTCTCCCTGACTTCAGGTTGTAATAATAATTTGTTTGTTTGCAGGAACTGACTGAGTATTTTTCACTGTCAGTTTTTTAATAGTCCCTGGCTTCATTGAAAGATATCAAAGTTTTTGAGCAATAGCAATATTTTCAACCATACTTCTCCCAGAGAGAAATATATATTTGTCATATTTTTGAGCAATATCAATAAGTTGTTGTACTCGAGAAATCCAAGATGAGAAGGCAGCAATAAGTAATCTCCCATTGGTAGTTTCAGATACGATTTTTTCAAGTGTATCTCACACCTCTTTTTCACTCATAGAAAATCCTTTCGTCACTGAACCTGTAGAATCTCAAAGATAGAGAGTTATCCCTCTTTTTCCAATTTCTTCATATCTCTCGAAATCAGCTGGTTTATCAAGTCTTGGTGTGTGATCAATCTTGAAATCACCAGTATGAACCATTTTTGCTCATCCTGGAGTTTCTATATATAAACCAGCACAGTCAGGAATTGAATGGTTTACAGAGAAAAACTCAACTGAAAACTGTCCTATCTTCGTAGTGTTTGCAACAGAAGCATCTATCTCTACAAAAGTAGCATAGGGCATAAGGCCTGCTTCTTCAAGAGATTTTTTAATGAGCCCAAGCGTAAGTTTCGTCCCATACAATGTTGGCATATCGAGAACTGGAAGCACATTTTTAAGCGCTCCAATATGATCTAAATGAGCATGAGTAATGAGGAAACCTTTTATATTTTTTGTGTATTTTGTTAAAAATGAAACATCTGGAATAGAATAATCTGCTCCAAGCATATCTGGTTCAGCAAATTGAACTCCACAATCAATAAGGATGATATCATCACCAAATTGAACCATGCTCATATTTTTTGCACCTATTTCGTTATTTCCCCCAATAGGAATATATCGAGTATATCATTCTCTGAGAGTTGGAAGGAAAAATTTTGTTTCAGGAAACTGAATTATTTTTCTTCCATACTTATTACTTTGTGGAAGCCCTGTTGTATCTCAACCATGTTGGTTTTGATGTTTGTTTCGATGATTATTTGGTCTTTTATTTTGAGCTTGTCCATTATTATTTTTAGCCTGAGCTGCATGATTATGAACTGGTTTTTTAGCACCTGTATTATTCTTCGTATTCTGGTTTTGAGTGTGTCCAGAGTTGTTATTTACCAATGGATTATCATTTGGTGCTGGTTTATTATGGTTGTGTACTGGTTTTTTTGGAGCAATAGTATGAGGTTTATTATTGCTGTGTTGTGAATTATTCTGTTGTTCCAATTGTGTAGAACCTGTTGGTCATGAAACTGAAGCAGTATCAGGAACAATTCACTGAACCTCAAGATCAAGTTCGTCTAGAAAGTCTTTCATTCTAATATAATGTAATAAATAAAGTATTGAAAACTTATATGAGCGCATGAGTACATGTTTATATAATAATATAAATTATGTACGCTTCGTCATTTTATAAAGTTTAGAAGTCATTCATTTCTCAAAAAGAGAAATGGAGTAAGCAAGTAAATGCCTAGCTTTGGAATAACTTAATGAACTCTAGAAATAACGGGTTGTATTGAAAAAGTAGTACAGTCATAGTGTTATATACAGAAATATGATTGTATTATGAGAAGATTATAAGTTATTTTGAGTATATTGCAAAAACTTTTTTATATCAACCTCCAACTTTGTAATGTCCCAATAATAGCTCAAAATAGGCTGATCTCAAGAAAAATTAGTATTTATATATTCTCAATTTGGGAAAACTTCATCTTTAAAAAAATTATATTTCCTTGCAAGACTTACTGTATTGCGTGACTTCTCATAAAAATCAGAATTATGCAGAGTATAATACATATAAGATTCTGCGTAATCTTCAAACTGGTTCGTCATAGCATAGCCCGAAACAAAATCTCAGGTATTTTGACCTCAAGTAATAATACTTATGTCTTCCCAAGAAATACTATAGAATTTAGAACTCAGACTTTTATCTACATCTCTATTCGAATAGATATCATAATAGTGTCAAAACTCATGAATAAAAACACTCATAAGTTCTTCTTCTCAATATTTTTGAACTCAAAATAGATGGATATTACGATTTCTCATACGTCATCTCGTATCACTTTCTTGCTCATATAAGAGAACTGAGAGTTCTGACACTGAGGTTTTTATAAAATCTTGTTTTAAAAAACTCTCTAAAATTGGAGTGAGTGTATTTTCTATTTTTTGTTTTAAACTGCCAGGAATATATCATACAGCTATTTTCGACTTTTGAGAGTCAAAAAAGTTTTTTTTATATCATTCAAATATAATTTTATTAGTGATTTGAGAAATATCTGCTTGTGTTACACCACTAAAACTTGCGTACATTTTAGTATCTCATGCATTTTGAGTAAATGAAAACTCGTTTTCTGATATGTGCGAATCAAAAAGTGTATCATCAAATAAAAGTACAGATACTGCGTAAATAAATACTGTAAAAAAAAATGTTAAACCACATCCGAGTTTGAGATTGTACCTGAGTGACATATTACATTAAGCCGTGAGAGAAAATACAAGTTCGACAACGATTCTCACCAATGCTCCAGCAACGACAACTCACAAAAATCAAAGAATAGACCACTTCACAATATCTTTTCATTTTTTAATCCTCTCATCGTCTCAGAGTGAAAGAGTCATAAGAAATGCACCATATACAATAGCACCAACTGCTATAAGTCAGAGAAGTCAGGCAATTGCAGCCGTCCAATCTACTATTTTATTTTTAACATTTCACTCTATGAGTGTATCACCACTTGCATTCACGAGATTACTATCACTCAGACATCCGTCGAGTGAACTTGCAATATTTCAGTTATATCCACATTCTACCGCTGCGACTGGAAGCAGTCCCATTATAAATACAGTACAGAAAGTAATACAGATATTGAGCAGTAATTTCATAATTTATTTTATTAGATATCAAGACCAGCTACAAGTCGAACAATAGCATAAGCAAAAGCTACGAGAAATATTCATACAGCTGCATATATAAAGCTTTGGAGTGCTTTTTTAAATTCTTCTGGATTTCATCTAGCTACCACAAGTCGCCCACCGATGAAAAGAAACATCCCAATTGCTAAAAGAGCCATCACTGCAAATATAGAATCTCTCGCAAATCATAGAAGATAATCAATAAGACTCAAACCTGACTGCGTAGATGAAAGTGCTGCATTTGAACTTATAGGAATTATCCCTTCTTTTAGCTCACTTTCACTTAGAGCAAATACACTTGGATTCATGAGTTGGTATGCAAAAAATGCGATCATACTGTATAAATATTTCATTAAACTCTAAAATTATTAATTATATTTATAATTCAAAATGCTGCGACTGATATAAATACTCAAACCAAAGCCCAAATAATTACATTTTTTGCTTTTTTAATTCTTTCTTCATCTCCACTTGAAATGAGATACATAATTCAACCAACCATAACTGCAAGGACTGCTATTACAGCTACATATTGAATAAGGAGGGCTACAATATTTCAAAGTACTCCATAAATAGCATCTCAACTCTCAATATTACTTTCACCACATCAAGGAAGTGCTCCACAATCAATATCTGGTACTGCAGCAAAACTCAGACTTACTCATAATAGAGAGTAACAAAAGAAAAATAGTTTTAAAATTTTTGTAGTCATAGTTTTTTTAAGAATAGAGCAAATAGGCGAAGAGTCTCACTATAATACCAGCAGAGAGTGCAATAGCAAGTGAGATAAGACCAGCCATAAATATAGATTTTCATTTTGAGAGGAATTCATCCTGACCATGGTAAATTATCATATATCATGCACCAATTGTCATTATAAATGCTGAAAATACTCAAAAAACAAGTATGAGCTTATTGAGAATAGAAGCAAGAAAATTAGTCACTGTTCATCCTGCTTCATCAGAAATAAGACTCGTAGGAGTAGGGGTAATGGTCCCTACATCGATCGTAAAATTACTACTTGTAATATCATCAATTGCAAAAGCTGAATCAAAAAAGATAAGTATAAAAAGAAATACAAGTCATAGGAGCAACTTTTTCATTGAGTGTAAGAGAGGAGTATAAATTTCCAAAATAATAACAATTATTTCATAAAAGACAAAATTATTGTATCCTTGAGTTATATATTTATACACGATAGAATAGTACACTATGAAAATAGCAATAGTACATGAAATGCTCGTTAAATTGTGAGGAGCAGAAAAAGTAGTAGAAAATTGGGTAAAAATGTATCCACAAGCCGATGTCTTCACTCTCATATATGATGAAAAAAAAGTTTGAAAAGTTTTCCCTAAAAACAAAATACATCCTCAAGTTTTTAAACTCCAAACTCAACGAATCTACACGTTAACACATAAACAAAGACTCTGCCTTCCATTTATGGCTTGAAGTACAGAAGCTCTGGATTTATCTAGCTACGACGTAGTTTTAGTAAGCAGTTCAGGATTTGCTCATTGAGTTATTACGAAACCTGAAACAAAAACAATTGTCTATTATCATGCCCCTGCACGATATATATGGGATTGGACGAACGAGTTCAAACGAGGTATAAATGCGCAAAGTGGTTTGAAAGGATATGTGTTAAACTCATTATTTTTAAAACTGAGACAATGGGATTTCATAGCAAGTAAACGTCATGATATAACTCTCAGCAATAGTAAAACCACTCAAAAAAGAGTACTCAAATATCTCAGGTTAAAAAGTGAAATTCTATACCCACCAATTGAAACAGAAAGATTTGATAAAAATGTAATATCAAAAATGAGTCCGAAATACACTCACTACTATATTATCCTCTCTACTCTCACGGAGTTTAAAAAAATAGATATAGCAGTAACTGCGTTTAAATCAATACCTAGCGTAAATCTAATAATAATTTGAGACGGAGAGTATAGAAAAAAGCTTAAAGAATTAAGTGACTGAGTATCTAATATCTCATTTGCGTGAGCTCAATATTGAGATGATCTCGTCTCTCTCGTACAAAAATCTGATGGACTCATCTTTCCTTGAGAAGAGGACTTTTGAATTGTACCTATAGAAGTAATGGCTGCTTGAAAACCTATTTTTGCTTTGAAAAAATGATGACTTACAGAAAGCGTCATAGCTTGAGAAACATGAGATTTTTTTCTAAAATCAGATTGAAGTGATTTCATAGAGAAATTTCAAATGTTCCACACTAATAATATGGCCTGAAAGTATAGTTCAACACTATGTAAACAGCAGGCTAAGATTTTCGATAAAAAACTATTTGAAGACAGGATTACTCAAATTGTACACCGATACAATTAAAATAGTACATCCAACATCACTCATAAAATTCTCTTTTTCTTTACATTATGAAAAGTGTTTTTATAATTTTCTAAATATTTTTCTTTCCTCATATTATGATTCGTAAAATAGTCCTTTGAATACTTTTATTCTTGCTTCCACTTCATGCTTTTATAGTTACGGTTCTAAAATGCAAATTTGCAATAGACACTGATATACTCAGATTTTGGAAAGAGTGAATTATTCTCATTCTGCTTCTTATGACATTTTTTACTCAATACAAAAAATACGATTGGTCACTTAAAAAGCTCTATCATAAAAACACATTACTCGGACTTACAACAGCATTTATTGTGTGTAGTGCTCTGTATTTATATTTTCCATTTTTTGAGCTAAAGGCTGCATCAGTTCTTTGATTTCGATATGATGTATTTTTTCTATTTGCACTTCTTATTGGTCTCTACCTTCCTGCTTGAGAAGAGGACATACGGTTTTATATGAAAATGGTATTTCTCTCTACTTTCTGAATACTTATAGTTTTTCTTCCTTGGTATTTATTTTGAGATATCAAAAGTACTGTATGACTTTTTGGATATTCAAATGAAGCATCTACGTATACTGCAAACGCGTGTCTCAGCTTTGCTCAAAATGTTGAAGGATGATATGCAAGGTTTCAAGCAACCTTTGGAGGACCAATTCGTATGTCTGTATACCTCACACTTGTAGGTTCACTTTTTATGGGATATATACTCTCTGCAACAAGATTCACTCGAACTCAAAAGTATACGTTCATAGCAATATTTTGAACTCTTATTCTCACATCTATATTTTTCTCTTATTCTAAAACTTCTATTTTATGAGCTATATTTGCCATCGCACTCTTTAGCTTCTTAACATTTAGATATATTTACAGAAGAGTCATAACTCGTAAGATGTATATTCAAGCAGGTATAGCACTCTCTCTTCCTATAATTTTAGTTATAATACTAAAATGGGATATGTTTTTACATCTCTGATCCGTTCTTAATCGATTAGAGAACTTAGGGAGATCAGCTGAAATGTTTTTTTATAATCCTATGTGATATGGTTTAGGGATTGCAGGACCTGCAAGTCAAATTGGAAACTCAATCGAATCAGCTTGAGGAACATTTATAGCAACTTCTAATGTTTTAACAATTCATAGATTCCTTCCAGAAAACTGGTATGTTCAAATCCTCTTAGAACAATGAATTATTGGACTCTCTATATTTGTATCGCTTATAATTTTTATAGGATATAGACTTGTATCTCGAATTAAACAACATAGAGATTTTGTAAGTGTCTGAGTCGCTACGGCCTATTTTTCACTCTGTTTTATGGCTCTCTTTACTCACGCATTTGAAGAAGCAGCGAGTAGTTATATGTTATTTTTCTTTATTGGTATTCTCCTGCATGAGGGTATGATGATGGAACGACATAGTAAAAAATAAATATGAAACTTTCAACCATTCTCTTCGTGATTCTGTGTATTGTTTGAACGCTGTATCATGCATATTTTTTGCAACTAAACGAAGTTCTTAAAGTAGCCGATAGTTTTGCATATCTACAAATGAGTTACTTTATGAAGGATTTCAGTATTGCTTCGTTTTGAAATGGTTGGTTTTGATTTGTATACTCTATTCCAATTGCATTAATGAATCTTTTTATAATAAATGATTTTTTGGCAGCTCAAATAGTAAATCTCATACTTCTCAACGTGAGCGCGATACTGTTGTTTAATATATCTAAAAAATATCTTTCTAGTTATTTCTCACTGCTGGTAGTTGGATTATTTTTATTATCTCCGGTGTATCTTCATTTCAGTATACATGTCTTGTCTGAAAATATTTACATCCCTTTATTTTTATGACTTCTTACTGTAACACTTAATTTTGTAGAAGAATGCTATATTTTTAAAAGCCCCTCACAGCATTTACTCAGACAAAAAAAACAAGTTATTATTATAGGAGTACTTTTAGCTCTTCTCTATCTTACCAGAGCAGAAGCATTTATTTACATATGATCTATTGGAATACTTGCTCTATGACTCGCACTCTTAAAAAAACTGAAATGGAAAAACTTTTTTAGTTTATGAATACTGTTTTTTGTGAGTTTTATCATTATTATTTCTCCTTATCTTTATTTCTTACATGATTTAACATGAGAGTGGGGACTCACTAACAAATGAGCCAGTAACCTCAGACAGGCTGAACTCAGAGGACAAACCCAAATGGATGATGCTTGATTTGAACAAGCCGTTGCAGAACTCACTGCCGATAAACATCATCTCATTGCTGGCTTCGCTGGAGGAATGCCATACGATACTCCAAGTATAGAAGGGAGTCTATGAGATTTTGTAGCGCGTGATCCGGCTTGATTTATTGCTCGAGTTTTTAGAAATCAAATAAAACTTTTTACACAAAATATTCCAGAAATATTTCTTTGAAAGAGTCCAAGTTTATATCTCTCTGATAATTCACGTTTTTGAGGAAATATATTATTTCTACTATGGTGTCTCTTTCCTTTCCTAGTATTGCTGTATTGAATATATGAATCTGTCAAAAGAGAGAGAGTTTTGATTTTAACATCACTTGCATTTTTCACACCAGCACTTATATTTTTTACACTATTTTTTACACTCAATAGATATTTTCTTATTTTTCTTCCCCTTTTCTTTCTCATATATTGAATTGGTCTCGCTAAAATATATGACTATTCAAAAATACTTTCTCTCTTTCTAATTTGAAATATAGTTTCAGTTCTCCTACTCTCTACAATGGTGTACTATAATTGAGAAAAAGACAAAGATGATTACTACACTTTAAAACAAGAAGCTTGAGTCTGGCTGCAATGACAAATTACTGATACAGAAAATATAAAAATAATGGAACGATTTCCTATCGTAACGTATTACTCTGGAAGTAAAATACGATACATTACTCCTTATACAGATGATATTTCAGATATTTATGAATACTGACTTTATAATAAAATAGACTATCTCATAGTCGATTCTATGGACTTTGAGACCTATAGACCAGCTCTTGCAAAATATTTAGAGAATACTCCAAATTGATTTACAAAATTTCGCGAATTTAGCAATGCCAAGAATCAAAAAGTTATCATTTATAAACTCAATGAAGTATAAGCTTCTTACTAAAAAAAGAGACCAAATTATTGGTCTCTTTTTTTTGTGGTGTATTATCTTACTATATAACTCGATTGTATGTCATATAAGAGTTCGGCAACTTCTTGATTCCCTTGTTTTTGAATTAGTACATATGATACATTATCTCAGTTAGATTTGTATCCAAGTCTAAACTCAGAGGCAAGGGTGATTCTTCCATCTTGGAAGACTGTCATTATAGGAGTCCTTGTAGTGTCTCATGTTCGATATATAGATATACTTCATGGATTATATGGAACTCAGAGTGGGACTCTAAAACTAGAATAATCAGTTTGATTTAAAATGTGAAGATAACTCCCTCATGTACTAGCTTGACTCAATTTTGAAACTATATTAATTTCCTCTGCCGGAATCTTCATAAACTGTCGATACACTGGAGTATTTGCATAGTATATAACAATCTCTGGATACACAGAAGTATTTTTACTATCATTTGACGGAAGTATTTGGATACTTGCAAGAGCGCTTTTTAAATCAATCTTACCAGTGTATTCATTAATCTCAGCCAATGGACTATCATTGTAATACATAACAACTCAAGATGACGTCTGAAGTGATTCAAAATCATATCATCAATCTATATTAGTTGGAACAAGGTCTCATTGAGTGGCTTCTTGAAGTTTTTCAATCGTCCCTCCTCTATATCTATATAATCGTATTGGCTCGTCACTGAGAGTCTCATCTATTTGACCAACGATAGTATTATCAACAACATCATTTATCTCTGGAACTGGAGCATAGACCTCAAAAGGAACAACTTTAGTTCAGGTATTTCCATTATCATCCGTAATAGATATTCTAATATTTTTATTTACAAGCACATCATAGGGACCAAAAGTAATGGCAATACGAGAAGCGTTTCGAGTTATTTGAATATTTTGAGTATTTCTATCATTTTCTGAGTTTCCATCATTATCAGAGTCTACTTCTAAATCCATATCTAATCGAACTGATGAAATACCAGAGAGTCCCCCATCCTCATAAATATATGGAGTTAAATCAACAGTTTGAGTTTGATACACTGGAATACGAATCTTTTGATTGAGTCAAATTTGAGGAGGAAGTGTATCACTAAATGTTTGAGGTGAGAGAAGTATTTGATTTGACTGTGTTCAGATTAAATCTTCATTAAATGCTTGAATACGAGCATAATAGAAATCGTTTGGAACAGAGAGTCGAATATTATAATTATCAGAATTATTATTACCAAGATCATAGACTGTATAAGACTCGACTTCTCTCATATCAAGCTGGACTACTGATCCATCGTGATATCCTACATCTACATGAGAAGATGCTGAAAGTGTCGAAGTATTTCATTCAAATACTATATGAGAATCATTAAAGAGAGGTTTTCCAATGTAACTTGTAATATTTGTCCCAAATATATCCTCCTGTATTCAAGAGTCTATATACGCATTCCCATTTATTCAAGTAATAGTAGCACTTCTATCAAATACTATAGAACTGTGTGCATCAACTCGAGTTGATCACTCTTCTCCATCACTGAATGTATAACGAATTCTAAAAGAATCATTCGCAGAATATAATGGAGTTTTTGATGTCATAATAACTTGTCACCCACCTTCCAGCACTTCTCATATATTTTGAAGTTTCTGAGTTGTAAGTTTTAGTCCAGACATATTTCAAGTGTATTTGAGATATGATCTATTTTTTTGAATTTTATAATTTGAACCTGCAGATGATTGTAAAATTTTGTTTCAAGAATCGTAGGCATCTACAATATGTGTTTCTAGATTTGAAGATACGTAGGTGTCACTCTCATCCATATACCTATCAACAAGTGTGTTATACGTCAGTCTAAACTGAGAGATTAAAGGATTAGTTGGTTTTTGAAATGAGATATTTATCGCTTCGTCACTCACTTGAGCTTCTTCAAAATAGTTGATTGATTCGATGTATTCTCATGAGAAGAAATCATTGTCAGATGCAGCTAAAATAAGTGGTGGACCAGAAACAAAGTTTACAGTTGGAGTATTTTTTCTATTTTCTTTGAAGTAGAGTTTTCCATCTGCTAGATAGAGAACATCTTCATCTCTATCTCCATCAATATCAACTATACTTGGTTCTTCGTCACCCTTTAAGATATCTGTATAATCAAACAATTTATAGTTTTTTCCATATTCAAGAACATAGATACCATCATAGGTATATTGATAGGTTCCACTTGGATTACATGTTCATCCTGAAGAAGAAGTCGATGTATTTCAAGTTGGAGAAACGGCAGCTAATTCAGACCCTTCCTTATAAGAATTGAGTCATCCCGAAACTCTTTTTTGAATATTTTCGGCTTGCGCTTCAATTTCAAGTCGTTGTTTCTTTGTCGCTTCACTTTCTCATGAGGCAAGAGTTATAGCTGCGTCAAGTGTATTGAGATTGTACTCTTCAAGAGAAGAAGTATACATTTCAAATCGTGAACTATTATCAAAATCACTCTCAACTTCTTTTATAAAACTTGGAGCAGAAAGAATCTCTACTTTTTTAATTTGGTCTTGTGAGTATTGTATTTCAGTAGAAAGTATATCAATAAGTGCTTTAAATTTTTCGGAAGAGTTATCTTGTAATCATGCAATAAATGCATCTTCTTTACTGTACTGCAAATTTCTTACTTCATCCCATAAATTTCTCAGCTCTTGTGTTGATTGATCCTGAGTAACATCCACAGATGCTAGCTGAGTTCCCACATATTTTGTAAACTCAGTATTGTCTAAAGTTTCATCAGCATTTTCTTGCATAAATGAAATCATATCTTGTCATTTCTTTGCAAGTAAAGCAGCAACTACATAGATCCCATTTGGATTTTCATTCAGTGGAGCAAATGATACATCATCTGATGAAATACTTCAGTCATTTTCTATTTGTATATTTACGTCTTCAATTCAAGCATCAGAAAAATCTAGATTAGAAATCTTTAGATCAAACATATTTGCAATATTACTAGTCTTGGAATCAAGTGGTTCCATAATATTACTTACAGCTTCTATAATAAACTCAGATTCAAATTCAAAATTTACATAGGTAGAAACCTTGATAGCTGAAATTGCCGAGTATGAAAAAGCAGGTGGTTGGATATCAATAAAATCTGTTGGGAGGTATCCATTTCTTTCAGTAAGAAATGCAATTTGATCACCAGCTCTCCATTCAGGAACAAACGGAGATGTTTTCAAAATACACATCACTTTTGTAACGAGTTTCATTATATTTAAAACTCCTTCAACAGCCCCAAAAAGTTTTGGTATTTTTGGTGGTGGTGGAAGATCTGGTAATTCTACACTTGGAAGTGTTGGGAGATCGGGTAATTCTGGAAGAGTATATCTAGGAAGCAGTGGAAGCTCTGGAAGTGTGAGAGACGCTGATGGAGTATCTGGCAGAACAAGTCTTGGTGCAAGTGGTAATACTATTGGACGAGGAGATATATTGAAATCTGGAAGATATACAGTCAGTCCTGCTCTAATATTAGACAGGTCTAAAATAATATCCGGCCATTTTGGAAACTCTATTATAGGAGGACTTGGAATAATTGCTGAAACCAGTCTAAAAATAAATGACTGCAGATCCTGTCGTTCATTCTTACATTCGTGACATTCTTCTTCATATCAAATAAAGACATCAATAAGCAATTGCCATGATTTTAAAATCGCTTTTATAAGTACATAGAGCTCTACCCACGCTTTGAATCTCTCACCATTGGTACTAATCCATTCTCACATGAGAGTAGCAATTATCTCAACATTACAGAGTATTTGTTCAAGCCAGTGTTCTTTTACCTGAATTAGTTTAGAGAGTCTTTCTGGAAGCTCTTTGTACTCTTCTAGAATCTGAATATTTGTTTGGAGGGTATAGAGGAGAGCCTTTGCGTCTACACTTGCTTTATTTTTTATACTATTTTCTTGTTGGCATCTTTCTTGTTCAGCAGTCGTTGCTCAGTTACAAGCAGCTCATAGTGACCATCGTTGCTCTGCCTTTTCTATTTCTCTTTGCCATTGTTCTGCAGCAAGTTTCCAATCAACCAGTGATTTATTTATTTCTGTTTGATCGATCCATGGAATACTCACATCTACTGTCTCTGTTTCGATATCAAGCAGAGGAATATTTCATAAGAATTCATACACTTCTTGAATTCCAGAAAGCGTTTGATTCGTGTTTCCAATAGTTGATTTTCATTGCGCCGATATGATTTGTAAATCAATAGCTCGACATCGCACAGCATCTCTTCAACTACAATCAAGGGTTGTTTTTTGAGCACGTAATCCATCTATATTTTGAGTATATTCAAGTCTCTCTTGAGTATTGTCTTCTGTTTTTTCTTGATTAAAATCACTACTTGTCTTAGCAAAATTATTCCAACTCAAATTAATAAGACCTGACATTTCGGGGAGTACGACAAATACTTTCGGAAGATTTGTAAGTTTTGAAGTAACTTCATCTAGTTGTCTCTCCACCCAATCCATAAGGAAATTAGGAAATGCTCATACTCTTTTGTTGTTTATTTGTACTACATCACCAAGATTTCAAGCAGCTAATGCAGAAGTATCAATATCAACTGATGTTGACATGAGAGCTGTTGAATTTGAGTTTCCAATATTTATAAAAGGTTGGCTTGGAAGATAATAGTTTCCTCATCCATTTTTTCAAAGATCTGTCATAGCTTGTTCATATTTTCCATACAATCAGCTTGGAGCTCTCCCGGTTCTTAAATATTCTAAGTAGTCTCGAACAAAAGAATCTTCAAGTTTTTGAGGTGTAGATACTTGAGTAATAGCTCATTCACAATTTCAAGCAATTATATCAAAATCTCCTCATCCAATTGGATATCAAAGTGAAGTAGGATCTCATTCACCTCATTCACAATTAAACAATGGCATCGCAGCAACTATACAGTTTCATCCAGGAACAATAGGATGAACTCACATAGGATTTGCGTTTCATGCTGCAATAGCGGGTCAACCAAAACATGCTGCGATTCAAAATCAACCAGTGAGTGTTGGCGTAGCAAAAAGTCTCACAAAGTTGCTTGGAGATGTTACTCATAGTGATCCTCCAGCTCAAGGAGTCCCATTACAAAATCATTTATAAGAATTTTTTGAAACTGGCCAAAACGAAGGTATTTGCATACATCCACCAAATCAAAGTGGTACATTCATACCAGTGAGTGCTGAAAATATAGGGATTCATTCTCAAACTCTTAGACCATCTCCAATAGGCATACCAAAGAGCGTTGGATCATTTCATGGTGCCAAAGGAGCCCAGTTGAGAGGAGTTGCTATACAACTTCAACCTCCAAAACCACAACTCAGTCCGTCAATAAGCGTATCAACTTCATCAGATATTTCGTCAATTGACTGATTTATAGCGTCAAGTTGATCCATAAAATCGCTTTGAGAATCGCTAGAATCCATATTATCGTCACGATCAGATATCCCATCGTTATCACTATCTTTCGTAAGATTTGCAAGAGCTTGATTTGCGTATTTTACTAATTCTTCATTTGCAGCTTCATTATCTGGATTAGATGAAAGAGTTTTAGTACTTTCTAAAATTGTCTGCATATAGTCAGGAATACCATCTTGATCTGCATCTTCAAGCTCAGGGAAATTATTTCACACATCAAGTGCATCTTCATCACAAGTTGGTTCAACAGTTCATGCCTGATATGATCGAACTGCTGTAGATCTAAATATATCTGCTGTCTTCCCACAGTTTTTTTCATCTTTTTTTAAAATAATATCTCCGTAAATATCATCTCATAATTCTCATTTTTCATAGAGTCACACTTGCATGTATCAGTACTCAATTGGCAATGTCTCTAGCTCAAACCGTATAACTGCTTCTTCACCTGGAGCCAAAGTAAATCAATCTATAAGTATTTCATATTCACCAATTCCTGATTTTCGAACCACTTCTAAATTATCTTGAGAAATTACGGTAAAGTTATCATCTCTAAATTTAAAATAATCTGGAAGATCATCCACAAATGCAATGTTATTTTTTCGGGTATTACTCGTATTTTTTATAGTAATATCATAAAATACCCTGTCTCAATTTTGAAGATATTCACCATTTACATCTCTATAAGTTTTAGTTATTTGAAGTCATTGAGTACTCGCATATTGACCTCTTAGAAAATATTTATCTTGATTGAAACCATTCTCAAAACCAGAGTATGAAACGTAACTTTGATATCAATCCAAAAACTCTCCCAGTTCATCTGCCTGACCAGCCATTGATTCTGACTCTGATGAACCTCACACATTTGCAACACTCTCGCCAAATGTATTTACAAGGTTAGTTTGCGAGTTTCACGCTTTGAAATTCGTTGGCACATAAGGAAGTGAAGTATAGAGAAAGCTTTCTACCATAGCTTCGTTTATAAATTCTGGAGATCCTGGATTTTCTGGATTATTTTTAAGTTGTTCTAGATACTCTGACGAGTCTTGTAATATTGCAGCAGCTTTTTGCTCATCTATTTGAGTCAAACCATCAAAATATACAGCTCCTCCATATTCTAGAATTTGATTTGATATACGGATAGCTTGACCGTCTCAAACGAATTTTTTCGTAAATACAGGAGCTCGTGATGTTCCTCATCCATAAAAAATATGAACAAGTCACGCATCATCGAGTGTAACGATGTCATCCTTGCCATCAGCGTCCATATCAAAACTCTTGGCTTGTATGATACTTCCATCCAAAATAAAGCTATCTGAAATATCATATCTTTCAAAATCTTTAATTCTATTATTATACAGAGCAGGTTTTCAACTATTATTTACAAAAAATATATCATCATATCCATCTCCTGTAAAATCTCAGGTTTGGACCATTCTAGCTGATCAGCCATCTGCCGAATACACGAGATTTTCATGCGCGATAAATCTGCCTTGAGTATCATTATTTTCAAATAACTGCATATATCAGTCATTTTTTATAGTTAATATATCAAGTCTCTTATCTTTATTATAATCAAATGTTTGATAGCCAACCAATCAATCACTGTCATCTATAATTTCTCATAGAGTAGAATCAAATGACTTAATCTGATTTGGATTATTTGGGAAGCTATTTTTAAGAGCTTTGAGGGACAAGACTGGATCTCAGAGATTAATAAGTGAAAAACTTTGAAAATTTTCTGTTGCGTCTCACACACTTTCTCCTGCAGAAAACTGTAACAACATAGTATTAGTGTCTTGCCACCCTATTCAAGCCTCTTCTGAAGCTTGCTCTCATCATAAAATATCTCATTTATGAAATTCATTGAGAGCTTTATTATCTCCAAAAGGATCATTATAATAAAAATTCCATTGCGCTCTATTATTTTCGTCTAATATTTTTCGTGATGAGTATGAATTTGAAATAAGATGAACAATAAGTGTATCATCTAATGTTTGAAGTTTATTTTGCAGAAGAAGCTCATCACGAGTTATATTCAGTCAAAATTTTCATGATATTTTCATATTTCATGCAAGTGTCTCTCCGTGCATAATTTGAAGTGAGATTCATGGTCATTGATGCGTTGTATCAAGCATAAGAGTCACTCATGATTTTCTCACAAATCTACCAGATTTGCTTGCTTCAAAAATAGTTTTTCCAGATGGATCTCTGAGTGATACGTTCCCATTTTGAGTTTTATAACTATAAGCAGCATCTTCATTTATTTCCAAATCAATAGTACTTGTATTAGATATGTTGTAGTATACTTTAGCAACATAATCACTCAGTGCAGCATTATATATATCAAGGGTAAGTCTCCCATTTGCATCTAGATTCACCCCGTATTCTAAATCTTGGGTTAAACTTCATTGTTCGAGTTTTCAAATAAAACCATTTTTCTCTAGAGAAAAAATATCGTTATATTTATACGGAGAATTGAGTAAAGAACTCACGGCAAGTGAACTATTATTTCTGTCAAAAAGCAGTGCCCCTGCAAGATAATTTTTTTGAGTGAAGTCACCGTATGGAGCACCTAAAAGAACAGAATATAATCAGTTAAAAGCATTTCAATCAATAGAATCCTTATCCCAAAAGTAAAATGTTTCTATACTTCCAGCATTGGATCATACACCGCTGACTCTCAAGAAATTTGTTTCGTCCCAAAATTGAGATATTTGTTGTTTCCGAGCTTGGGAAAGAGATGCATATGCTTCACTTGCTTCTAGTGATTTTTTTTGAGCAAAAAGAGAAATAAATGTTTCACCATCTACAAAATCCTTAAAAAATCTTTTTCAAAGGCTTGTAAGTTCTCAAGTACTTGTTGTAAATCAGTTTATAGTAAGTCGTTCTCTATTAAATGGAGCCTGCCCCTCTAACTTAAATGAATTTGCAGATAAATCTGGTATGGATTGAACTTTGAAATACGCAGTCCCTGGAACATCTGTTCAAGAAATTTGAAATTGAGTTTTACCATCTACCACTGTTTTTCTTTTACTTCAAAGAGTTGCAATAGCAGTGCTTCCCTCAAATATTTCAGCTTGTATTTCTGTGACGTTGTTATTAAATACCGTATTTCCATATCTATCTTTGAGGCTTACGTCTACTATAGTTTTAGCGTCTGGAGAAGCTTCAATCTTAGTTTCACTCAGTGCTAGATCAACTTGAATAGCTTTGTCTGGATTGATGTTACTTCTTTTCTTATAGATGTTATTTCATCCTTCCACTTGAAGTTCAAAGAGTATTTGCTTTCAAGCAAGAGTAGAGGTTGTCATAGATACAACTCCAACTCAGTTTTTCACCTCAGTATAAATATCATCACTTTGTCAGTAAAGTTTTGGAATAGAGAGATATACTCGAGAATTGAGATTGCTAAGTGTATTCCCCGATTTATCTGTGAATGTTGCTCTAAATTTATATTGATTTCCTCAAACTTTTGGAACACCGTTGAGTCTATCAAGTTGGAGTCTAATATCAGAAATAGTTTGTATTTGATATTTTTTTGTTTGAATAACTTTTCATTGTGCATTTCGAAGCTCAACAGACAGAGTATTGTTAGATGCTCTATTAGTTGAACGAAGTCTAAATGGCTTATATCACTCTATAATTTGAGAAGTAATTTTGTCAGTTCAATTATCCTCAAATACCAATCATCCTCATTGAATTTCCATATTCACTTCATAGAGCTCACCTGAAGCAAGATTTCACAGAGAGTCAAGCGCACTCACTAAATGAGTAGATATATTTCCATCAGTTTCAATAAGAGTGGTAGAAATATTTACATCTAAAACAGATGCAGCCTTCGGAAGAACTTCAAAATTTCTAACACTCACAAATCACGTTCCATCTCTCACTTCTATCTCATATACTCACGCTGTTTTAGCTCAATAAATGGAACGTGGTGTGCTAAGATTATTTTCACTGATTCAAGACTGTTCATAAACAACTTCGTCATTTCTTTTTAAAGTCACGGAAATTGGATACGTCAGTGGGAGAACATTTCAAGCTCTTGAATAGTTTTCTATTCAAAAATACATCTTTTGACTCTTATTTTGATTTGTTGAAGCAGCAATACTCTCATCAATTGATTGTTTGGAAGTATCAAAAAGGTAGATATTTTGAGTACTTGAGGCAATAATACCAGTTTCTCAACTGTAAGTCCCATCATTTTCAACAAGATAGTTTCTTACAAATAATTGATCAGCTCGTATTTCTATTTTTTTTCGTGAACTCACTAGATTAATTACTCTCTCTCCTGAAGAGTCATCGGATTGAAGTCGAGATATGAAATACACATTGGCATCTTGGCTTTGTGTAGTGAAGTAATATTGTACTTCTCATCTTGAAGCTCTTTGCGATACATTTGTAAATGAAATATAGGCTTGAGCTGCAAGCAAATCTTCTTCTCCTGCAAGTTCTGGTATACTCTGATCATAAATAACTCTTATGTTATTTCATGAAAAAGCAGAATTGGGATCATTAGGTACCTCTACTCTCGCAAGTTCTTGTTTCACAGTACTTGTACTGTCAAAAGTCACTTGAGCGTCTTGAGCGTCAAAAATTTGAGTTTTATAAACTCATGAACTTCCATAATAATACCTATCGGCATCTGTAATATTTTTGAGTGAACCACCTTGAAGTTTTCACTCTATACAGTCATTAATTCCATTTTTATTAACATCTCCATCACAAGCAAATATCTCAGCTCTCTCATCCTCACTGAGAAAGAGTGTATCATATCAACAACTTCACTGACCAATTTCAATGGTTGGAGGAAGCATATCTTTGAGCCAGCAAATAACAGCCGGAATCCATTCCCATATAGGAACTCAATCAGGAGGGCTACATTTAAAGGTATCTTCGCTCGAATCGGAAACAGTTATAGATGAACCATACAGTGTTGTTTCCAGTTCAAGATTTTGAGATATTATTCCAGCATATGGATGATCTGATTTTTGTTCAGGATCAAGTTTTATGTACATATTTTGAGCATCTCAAGGAGCAGCAAGATATGCTGTTTCATATGAGGGTTTTGCTTTAGGAAGATGAAACTGTCCATCTGTGTCTTGAAACTCACTACTAAGGTATTCCTCAAAAACAAACTTATACTTCGAAGAAGGTGTTTTGAGTTGATTCCAATACACAGCAAAAACTAAAGTATCATAATAACTTATTGACTTACTTTGATTATTCGCTGTATATACTTCAAGCTCCTTATTTTTAAGAGAGGTATAGAGATTTACATTAGCTCTTGGATATTCTCAAGTTTTGAGATACTCATACATTTCTTTTTCTTTCGCAGAAAGATTTCAAGGATTTGAATTTGCAATAACTGTATTTATTGATTCTGAAATTGAATCTAAATAGTCTTTTGTTTTTTTCTCAACATTTTCTAAAGTAAGATCCTCTCACGCATCAAGCTCAACTCGAAACAACTGTGGAAAGTCTATTTTTTTATATCAATAGCTCGGTGCAGTTCCTCAATTAGCTCAAATAAAATCAATATATCTATCAGTATCAATTGGGAGAGATGGTGTAAATAAAGCACTCGTCTGTTTTCCAAATTCTTCATTTGTTGGAGAAGTATGTAAAATATAAGAACTTATATTTTTGTATGTATAAACTTGTGTTGGTGGACAAGGATTACATTCTCTTCCATCTTCGCTACTATTTGTACATACTTGCGCCTGTAATTGTGATTGGATTTCTTTTCAATTGTATACTAAACTTTTAATTTTACAGCTTCCTCATCCAGAATTCCCCCCTGTACTTTGAGTCCATCATTGAGAAACTATAGAGTCGAAAGTTTCTACATTTGTATCTTGAATATTTGTAGCAGAACAAAATCTACTTTGAGAAGTTGTTCCAGCTGGAGAATTTTCAATTCATACACTGGAAGACCCATTTGTAAAATCGGTATAATATCTTACATTATCTCAAGGATTCACTGGAAGATCAAAACGCACTCTACAACCATAAACGGTATCTCAGTCTGAACCACCTCTCTCATAAGAATAATAATCCTCTCTATAGGTTTGTGTAAGTACAGGATTAATGAAACAATCAACTGGACTTGGGATCTTTGATTCATCTGAAGATTCCTTCGAACCCAATATATCAAAAACTGGTCTAATTCAACCATTAAGATTATGTTCTCATAGCTTTAAACCACTATTTCAATTATTAAGTCATTCAAGGTTTATTGGAGTATTTTTCCCCCAGAAACCACTCATTCATGATATAACCTTTCAACTTGCTTCATCATATTTCATCGCTAATCAACACATTGCTGTATCAGATTGTACATTATTAATATTAATTCATCTATTTGCTTCAACAAGAGTACCCGACAAGGTACTTCACCTAAACACACTACACTGAGCTGCGTTTGTAATGTCTGAAGATTTTGTTCCAACAATATATCAAGTATATTCTTGTTTACATGATGCTCAGATTCATGTAGAAGAATTTCAGACTACAGACTTAGTGAGCGGAATAGCTATATTTCTTGATAAACCTCATGCAACAAGATTAGTTATTTCTTCTTCAAGTCCAGTATTGACATTTTTAATAACTTCAGCTGTCACTTCATCAATGACTGAAATAAGAAACGGAGGCATATCTACATTCACTTTTGATCCCCCCTCGTTATATCTCCCAGCATTAAATACATGCTTTCTCATTTCAGAAAGCGTAGAACCATTAAATATTTCTAAAAATTTCTTCGTTGCGTTATCTGTAATATATCTCGTGGAAACATCAGGAGCTCAAGTAGTATCAGGTCCATTTGAGAGTCCAGAAATATCAAAACTTGGATCTACATTTTTGAGAAGATCTGCTATTTCAAGATTTTGAACTCATAGTACTTGATCTTTTACTTTTCAAGCTAAGTCTTTAGAGTACCTATTATAGGTAATATCTTCAATATTTTGAAGGTATGCTTGGTATCAGACATACTTTTGGTATTGAAGTGCATTATTTTCTCTAAATTGATCATAGTAAAATACATACGGTTCATAATCATCATTCGCCTCCGTAGCCTCACCATCTATAATTCCTTTATTTTGATTAAATATTCCTTTTCAAATATAGAAATCATGATTTTTATCAAAGTAATCTTTTATAGAATCAATATCATCTCAGACATTTCACGTATTTGGAGAAATAACCCCATGCCAAATTTCTGGTTCTAGTTCAGTATTCGCTTCATCAGATTTTTGATACTTAGAACTTAGCTGATCAAATATGTACGACTTCTCAGTGAAATCGACATATGGTAAAATACTTTTTCATGATTGCGCCCCATCAAACACCAGTGGAACTGGAATTTTTCAGACTAAAACAGTTCAAACAAGTCGTGATTCAAAATTAATGTTATCTTTTACTGATTTGTATCATTCGTTGTAGAGTGATTCATTGAGTGAAGCTATATCCAGTACCGACGCGTCACTTGGGGTTGGAAGGATTACAACTTTTGTATTTTCTAAAACTCATTGTATATCACGACTATACCTTACGAGCTTTGATCTTACAGCACTATAGGTATCTTCATCTACTATGATAGACACTAGGTTATAATATTCATCTTGTGCAGCAAAAGCTTTATATGAGAAATATTGTTGAAATGGAATTTGAAGGGTCACAGAAAAGAGCAGGAAAAAAATGAGTAATCCTGAAAGTATTTTTTGTAATCCCGGCATCCACATAAATAGGTAAGTTTTCTGTATACTAAAGGGAGTGTACTGAGTTTTTAACATAGTACCAATTATCGCTCTTAAATCAATAAAAAAGTGAACAAATAATGTGTACAAACTCTTATTAATCCTATATTTTCACAGCTTGTGAAATATATAATAAATTCTAGCATATAATACTAGCATCTAAAACTATTTTTGCTTGACGATAACTCGAGTCCTACTCTGAAAAATTACTATCATACAAGTAATATTTTTCTTACTAAAATATGCAAAACTTTTAATATTTGATTTACACTTAAAAGTATGAGAATATATGTATATATTATATTTTAAAAATTGAATTATATGGCACAATTTGATACACCAGATTTTTGTGAAGAAGCAAAAGATGGTTGATTTACAAATGATCTCACTCCAGAAGAAAAGGATGAATGCTGAATAAAATTAACGCCTAGTGAAAAAGAAGAATTTATCGCTCGGAGACAAATGCTCCTCAAAGAGCTAGATAATTCTAGGAGCCTAGAATTAGATGAATGAGATTTTGATCCTATTTTAGAATGATCACCAGATTCACGTACGAGTAAAGATCTGTTTCCATGAGATTTCGATCAAAATCTCACTCCACAAGACAGTATTGATGACAACTTTCTAAAAAATACTTTTAATAGTAATAACTCACTTATTAAACCAGAAACCAAAGATGAAATAGAAGACATCTTACAATGATTAGAATATTAATAAAATCTAAGTCAAAATATAAATAAAAAACTTCCCATTTTGGGAAGTTTTTTTGAAAGAAAATGAAAAAATTATTTCTTCATAAGTGAGTCTCTAATTTCAGTCAAAAGTACAATTTCTTGTGGAATTGCAGCTTCTTCAACTGGTTTTGCTTCTTCTTTCTTTTGCATATTTGAAAGAGCACGCACCATCATAAAAATAATAAATCCAAGAATTACAAAACTTATAGAGTCAGTAATAAATTGACCGTACTTAATAGCTGGAGCTCCTGCTTCTTCAAGAGCTGCAAGTGACGCGTAAGTATTTCCATCAAGTGGGATGTATAAATTAGAAAAATCTACTTTTCAAAGTATGAGTCCAATTGGAGGCATAATAATATTGTCTACAAAAGAACGAACCACCGTTGCAAATGCAGCCCCAAACATAAAACCTATTGCTAAATCAATAGCATTTCCTTTGAGTAAAAAGTTTTTAAAATCTTGTAACATATATTATATATTATAAAGATATAGTAAGTACAATCTTACTATATCTATTTTATAAATTATTTCAAGCACATTAGAACAGTTCAAATATCAAATACAATGCTAATAACACACTTAAATATTTTAAAAATTTTTCTAAAACTTCACTATGAATTTTATGAACAAAGTATCAGGCAATAAGTCCAGAACACAAAGCTGTAAAAAACATAGGAATATAAAAATCTACATTTATGAGTCAAAGTCTAAAATACTCTATTGTCCCAACAGCTCTTGCAAATACAAATGCAAAACTCAGTACAAATAGAGCTCTATGATAGGTAAAATGAAATATAGTAGTAAGTACTAAAAGTCATACAATAAAATCTCAAATAGAGAGGAAAGCATTATATGTTGCAATAAAAAATCACGCAACACATAATAATATTATATTTTTCTGACTTGCGACAAATCACAATTCCGATTTTTTTCAATTTCAAAAAAATAGATTTTTAATAACCAATCATCCAATCGCAAGAGTGAAAAATATTTTCACATATTCACTTGGTATAATATTTAGTAAATTTGCTCAAAGTAATGCTCAAAATAGAGCTACGAGAACCAGAGCCCACATCCATTTCTCAATTTTTTCTTTTTTAAGCAGCATAAATAGCAATCCTAATTCACTTCAAAGGACTGCTGCATTATCCAAAGCAATAGCATTTTTTATAGGAAATCATATTATATTTTGTAGAAAGATTTGAGTTACTAAACTCCCTCCTCCTACAAAGTTACCATATAATTCTCAAAAGAAAATACCAATACAAGCAAGGAAAATATCGAAGTTAAACATGGGGAATTAACTATATAATGGATACTCTTTCGTCAACTTCTCTACATGTTTTTTATCTCCAAAAATAAGTATTCCAAGGTATTCAACTTCTGACATTTTTTTTATTTCAGTATTTTTTTGTACGATACTATCATCACTCGTTTCAAGCATTTCTCGAGTAAATGGAACGACCTCTAATCAACCATTTTTAGCAATCTTATATAACTCTTGAATTTTTTGATTATTTTCAGCCTGCTTGATAATAATTGCATGTTGAATATTCATTGGAATACTTTGTCCATCTGAAGTTATTGCTGACTCTTTTTCAAAAAGGCTTTTTCAGACTCTTGCTGAAAACGAAGCAGATAAATGAGCAATAGTGTTAAGCTCTTGCCAATTTTGAAGTTTTGATTCTTTGTTTAACAGCGCTACCGCAAGCTGTGTTTTCTTACTAGGTTTTTCTTCGTTTGTATTGGTTTTCATAAGTGGAAAGAGAACCATATCTCTAAGATTATCTTGGCCTGTTAAGAGAGCCAGTATTCTCTCTACCCCCATTCACCAACCAGATTGTGGTGGCATGCCGTATTCCATAGCAAGAACAAAGTCATCATCACTCGAGGTTGCCTCCAGATCTCATTTTGCAAGAGCATCTCCCTGTGCTTCAAAATTAGCAATTTGAATTTTAGGATCAACCAGCTCACTATATGCTTTAATAACTTCCCAGCCATTGATAACGAGTTGCCATTGTTCAACTATATCTGGGTTCGTGTCATTTCCTCTCGCAAGAGGTTGCATAGTCTTAGGATAGTTATACACAAATGCTGGTCCCGTAATACCTGGACGAAGTACTTTTTTATACAGGTAGTCTATCATTGTAGCCGTCACTTGTTTATCTATTCACTCCCAACTATATCCTGACTTTTTTATTTCAGTTCTGAGTCTATCCTCATCTTCTGGTCAATACTGAGATACATCAATTCCAGATTTGTCTAATACTCACGCTATATAATCGATTCTTGGCCACGGAGTCGCAAAATTAACTTGTTTTTCTGCTCAAGATTTATCTTTTACAAGGACTTCTTTTTTCAGTTCAGGAATATTTTGAAATACAAAATCAAACATATCTTCCGTAAACTTCATATTATCCTCATAGTTCCACCATGCTGCGTAATGTTCAATTGCTGAAAACTCTTGTATATGACTTGGATCTGATCACTCATTTCTAAAATTTCTTGTGAATTCTACGACTCTTTCAAATCTTCAAACAGTCGCTTTTTTCAGTGCTGTTTCTGGAGAAATTCGTAGGAAAAACTCTTCATTAAAATCATTGTGATGCGTAGTAAATGGAGCGGCTGCAGCTCAGGAAGCAGAGTTTCATAAAACTGGTGTCTCTATTTCTATAAATGCTTGAGATTCATAAAAATCTCTGAGAGTCTTTACAAAGGTACTTCTGAGCTTAAATCTCTCAAAACTCTCAGTATTCATAATCATATCAAGATATCTCTGTCTATAGATTGTTTCTATATCCTGAACTCAATGCCATTTTTCTGGAAGTGGTCTCACAGCTTTTGACATGATTTGAAATTCCGATACAAAAATAGTGAGTTCACCATGCTTGGTTTCAAATAAATCTCATTGAACTGCAATATAATCACCCACCTGACAAAATTTTTCTGCTATTTTATAGGCTGATTTTTCTTCTCCGTCTATTTCTATACTCTCAACTATTTCAGTTCCTGTATTTAGTTTTACAAGGTCACGCATAAAAAATACCTGAATATCTCAGCTGTGGTCTCTAAGTTTTGCAAAGGTAAGTTTTCCATGAGATTTTGTAGCCATTATTCTTCCAGCAGTTTTAAACTCAGCTATACTTCCTCAAACCATGAGATTTTCTATATCTCTAATATATCCTCCTTTCGTGTCATCTTCACTTCTCTTTCTAATTTCTGCTATATCTATTTTTCACTTTAGGTTATTCGCGTACACGATAACTCCAGCATCTTTCAGTGCCTGGATTTTTTTCATTCGGTCTTGTGATTCTTTTGAGTAGTCCATTTGTTGCAAGTTTGAGTTATAAAAAAACTGTTTTCTTTTCAAAAAACAGTTTTTCTCATCCAAAAGGAGAGCCATTTTCGATTTATGACTTTCTAGGTTTCTTTTGTTTGAGAATTTTCATATATATAGTAGTTTGAGTAACGGCTGAATTATAAAGAGAGTGTAGTATTTTGCAATTTTTTATAATCACAATTCTCTATTATTAACTCTTTTGTTCAATTTTATCTTTATAGTTAATATCTCGTATAACTTCATCCCCACCAAAAATAGTAACGAGACTATCTTTTACACCATCCATAAATCAAGAAACAGCTGCAGCAAAAATACCAGGTTCATTTACTATTACTATTTTTCTCTCAATTTCATATCTTTCACTCATATTTAAATATTTAAAAGTAAAAATGTATTATAAGTATTATATGTATCCTATAACATTGTCAATTGCTTCTTTAGAATCCCTCTCATGTTATAACTCATAAATCTTTCATTTTTTGGATGTCATATTGGTCGGTAACCAATTTTGTTTGTGCTGGAATTTTTTTATTAAATTTCCTATTAAAATGTTCAACTGATGACTCATCTTCTATTTGAAAAGAATGATGGAGAGTAGACAGAATAGCATTTAAAGAAACATCAGTTTGCATAGAACATTCCGTACTTTCAATTCAATAATTTGAAGCTACTGTGTCTAAAATTTCTTGTAATTCTACAGTATCTAAAATATTCATAATATTTCATGAGTGACTTAGAATTTTATATGTTTCCATATCAGATTCATCAGGATTTCGTACTCTCGGTATTCAGCACGTTCTCAAAGAACCTCCTGAAGTTAAATTTTTCATTTTAAAACATTATAATATAGAACTCAATCATAATAATCTACAGTGTTTCGTCAAGCTTGGTTCTTCGCTTAAATGACTAATCTATGCTATTGTTGAACAAATATATATTTATAGCCAAGTGTATGCGATATCTCATTTCCATTTTAGCTCTCTTCTTTGTAATGCAAAACCAAGTTTCTGCAGCATTGGGTCGTGGCTTACAGCAGCAAGCTTGAGGAGGAAGTTCATGAACTGCTGTCAGTGCTTCTGATGCTTGATCTGAATGATTCTTTGGAAATATAGCTTCGTTTTTTAGTTTTTTCTTCTTACATGCTCTTTCGATTGCTATCTGGGCTTTTATAATTTTGACCTGTACTTTTATAGTTTACAAATCTATACGCCTCGCTTTTGAGCTTTTTTATTCTAAAAATCTCAGATACCTTAAAATAACACTTCCAAAAGCTGATTCTAAACTCGACAAGGAACGGGAAACAAAAAAAGACTTCAAGGAAAAAATAGGAATGATGTCTATGTTTTATAAAGCCATTCATAAACTTTCTGAAGCTGGACTTCGAGATACTCTTCTTAACTTTTTATTCGGACATAGTAAAATAGCCCTCGAACTAGTGTATGAACATGGGGAAGTAAGTTTTTATATCGTAACCTATGAAAACTACGTCAATCTTATATCACAACATATTACATCTATATATAATGATGCTGAAATACAACTTGTACCAAAAGAGGATTACATAACTCTTAAAACAAAGGGTTATTCTATGAGAGTAGCGTCTCTCGGAAAAGAGCATGATGATGTCTATCCTATAAAGACATTTAAATATTTAGAGGATGATCCTATAAATAACTTCACCAATGTATTTTGAGGTCTCGCAAGAGAAGACAAAGCTGTCTACCAAGTAGTTATAAAACCAATCAGTTCTAAATGGAATAAAAAGGCACTAAAAGCAGCGGGACTGGTTGCAAAAGGAAAATATAAAAAATGAAGAAACTTTACATTGTTGTCAATTATTTTTAGACCATTTACATGGCTTTGGAATCCACTTATGGCATTAGTAGAATGACCAGAAGATATGGTAGGAAGCAATAATGCTCCCGGAGCAAGTGAGTGAGATGCGTATAAAATATTCAATCAAGCTGAAACGGAGGCTCAAAAAATAATGGGGGAAGCTGCAGCTCAGCCATCTTTTGAAACATCGATACGTATTATTGTTGCCTCTCCAAATAAACGATCAGCAGAAAATGGGGTGCACGCTATTGTAGCAGCAGCTTCTATATTTACTGATGAATATAATAACGCACTGGATAACCCTCAACTCTATGAAGACTCACTCCCATGGATATTTACTCCATGTCGGTATTTTGCATTTAGACATAAACTCGTAGGATTTTTTCAAAATATATCTGTTTTTTCAGCTGATGAAGCCTCAACTTTGTTTCATATGCCAGATATAAATTATAACAAATCACCGATTATAAATTGGCTTGAATATAAGAAACTCCCTCTTCCTCACAATATTAAATCTCCGATGGACCCAACGATGCTTGAGGAAAAAGATCCAGTAACTGGAGAAACAAAACTTGTACATAGACACCTTTGAGGATTTCCTGTCTATAAAGATGGTGTATTACTTTGATGGAATGAATATAGAAATAAAAAAACACCTATTTATTTTAACAGAAAGGATCGAGGAAGACACCACTATATCATTTGAAAATCTGGGTGAGGTAAGTCTGTATTTATTGGATATATGGCTCGTCAAGATGTCTGGAATGGGGATGGAGTCTGTGTCATAGACCCACATGGAGATTTGGTTGAGGACGTACTTGAATTTATTCCAAAAGAGCGAGCAAAAGATGTCGTTGTATTTGACCCGTCAGATACTGACCGACCTATGGGTCTCAATATGTTAGACATTATTGCCACTGACCCGGACATTAGAAAGCGAGAAATGGATAGAGCTGCAATGGACGCAACTGAAATATTTATCAAAATATTTGGTGATGAAATATTTGGTCCAAGGATCCAACATTATTTTAGAAATGGATGTTTGACACTTATGGAGGATGAAGAGGATGGAGGAACTCTCATAGATGTACCAAGACTTTTTGTAGATGAAGCATTTATGAAATACAAAACAAGAAACCTTAAAAATCCAGTCGTGAAATCATTTTGGGAGCATGAATATGCAAATACTGGGGATAGAGAAAAACAAGAAATGATTCCGTATTTTTCTGCAAAATTTGGTCCGTTTATTACAAACTCTACGATTCGTAATATTATAGGACAACCAAAATCAGCGTTTAATCTCAGAGAAGTTATGGATAATAAAAAAATTCTTCTCGTTAATCTCTCTAAAGGTAAAATTGGGGCACTCAATGCTCAGCTACTTGGTCTCATATTTGTATCTAAAATTAATATGGCTGCGATGAGTCGTGCTGATATTCCAGAAGCAGAGCGTAAAGACTTCTATATGTACGTAGATGAGTTCCAGAACTTTGCCACAGAAACATTTGGAGAAATACTTTCAGAAGCCAGAAAATATCGACTTGCGCTCATTATGGCTCACCAATTTATTGCTCAAATTTGAGGATCTGGTGCTAAAAAATGAGATAAACCATCTATTAAAGATGCAGTATTTGGGAATGCTGGAACTATTCAGTCATTTAAAGTTGGTGCAGATGATGCTGAATATATGGAAAAAGAATATGCTCCTCTCCTCTCTCAACAAGATATTATTGGGATAGCCAACTATACAGCTTATATTAAACTCAATATAGACAATTCTACGACCCGACCTTTCGATATGAAAACTATATGGGATAATGGATATCAAAACAAAAAAGCAGCTGCAATTCTTAAAGAATACTCACGAAAAAAATATTGACGAAAGAAAAAATATGTTGATATAGAAATCGAAGCAAGACTCTGAATTATGAATGATAGCTAATAGTTGCCTCAAAAAGGATTAACTGATATTATATACCTATACAGTATAATTATGTACATGAAAAATATAAATTACATTCTATCACTTCTCATATTATCATTGATATTTCTATTTGGAAATATCTTTATGGCGTGAGCTGTAGATAATACAATACGTTCAAATAACGTAAATATTTGAGGAAGTATAGGAAGTGAATCTTCTAATCTATGACAAAATGATCCTCTTGAAGAATTCGGTGATTCTGGTCAGTTCATATGAGTATCAAGTTGAGGAGAAAGTGGGATTTATAATACTATGATTCGAATCGCAAGAGATATCAAAAATTTATTTTATGCAATTGCTACGGTGCTTTTTCTTATTATAAGTCTGAGGCTTATTTTTTCCAGTAATACAGAAGAGGAAATAGGAAATTTCAAAAAATGAATTATTTGGATTACCATTTGACTCATCGTTATGCAAATAGCCTACTCATTTGCAATCGTAACCTTTGATCAATGAGTATCTGCAAGTCTCTGAGTAAGTATTATACAAAACATAGCCTATCCATTAATTAATCTCATCAAAACACTTGCTTCTGTATTTTTTATAGCGATGGCAATCTTTGCTTTTTTTAGACTCGTCACAGCCAATGGAAATGAAGAAGCTATAAAATCCGGAAAAATGACTATAGTATATGCTATATTTTGATTCATTATCGTGAAACTAGCAGATGAGATTGTTCAAGCGTTTTATGGGAGAATTGACTGCAACAATACATCTGGTTGATTCATAAATACACAAGCAAATAATTGTATAAACAGAAGTGATATATCTGAGTGAATTTACATAATCACAAATATACTCAATTGGCTCAACGGTTTTGTTGCAATCGTTGTACTCATTATGATTATATATGCAGGATTACAGATTATGCTCTCTGGTTGAGATGAAGAAAAAATAAAAAAATGAAAACAATCCATCATCTATATCGCTATCGGGATTGCCATATTGATTGTAAATTACCTAGTTCTTACTTTCTTTCTTGTCCCACAAGGAACTATTTAATAGTAAAAAATTATGAATAAAAAAATATTTATACTCATTTGAATCTTTGCACTCCTTATCTTTTGATTTGACCTCAATTTCGCACAAGCTGTTGAAATTCCTGGAACATCAAAAATACAAGATGTCTCTTTAAATGTAGGTTCAAGTGGAAATATAGTACGAGATATTTGAGAGATTGGATTTCGAATCCTCACAATTATCAAAAGATTTATAATGTGATTACTTGTTATATTTTCTGTCTATATTGGGATAATGATGATGATATCACTTGGTACAGACGAAGAAAGACTTTCAGCAGCTAAAAGACAAATATGGTATATGCTCGTAGCATTAGTATTCATAAATATTCCAGGAACTATTTATGAAGCGTTTTACAAAGATGATGGAACTACTGTTGGAGATAGTATTAATACAGATACTTTTGGGAATGCAAGTAGCGAAAGCTCTTGAAACCTCTTCTTTGATTTCTTTGTGTTTAGTTATACATTGAATAATCAGATAGTATTGTTTCTGGAAGTTATGATTTTCCTTTGAGCTATCTTTATGATCGTCCTTGCAGGTATACAACTTATGACTTCCAGAGGAAAGGAAGAGCGACTTACCGAAGCAAAGAATAGGATACTCTACATTATCTTAGCTCTCATTTTTGTCAGTATAATAGAGGCTTGGAAACGACTTGCTTTTGGTTGAGTCATAGAAGACTGAGTTAATCTCTTTGCTTCACTCGCAAATCTTGCTCTCTTCTTTGCAGCTCCAGTAGCTATATTTTTCTTGACACTTGCTGGATATTACTATATTACTTCTAATGGGGACGAAGAAAGAACGAAAAAAGCGAAAAGTATAATTGTAAATACAGTACTTGCTACTCTGATACTATTAGCAGCCTATACATTCCTCATTGATCTCGCTACTCTTTAAAAAATATTATGAAAAAATTACTTTGCATCATCTGAATATTCATAAGTCTCTTTTTTATGACTGATTTAGCTCAAGCTATTTCAATCGAAGTAACGGAGCCAATTCCTGGAGCTTGATGTGTAAAATGAGGAGCAGATGATAGTGAGCTCTATACGTGTTACATTCAAAATGGTTTTTGAGGGGTCACGTGAGTTATTGGAGCAATGATTAAGTATTTTACCTATATAGCATCTCTTGCAGCTGTATTATTTATAGTGATTAATGGAATACTCTATTCTATGGCAGGAATAAATGATAGTCTCAAATCTTGAGCAAAAGAAAGAATTACTAAAACTCTTATTTGACTCATCATCTTAATGATTTCGTGACTGATCCTTAATGCTGTTGCTCCCTGGGTCTATAAATAATTTTAAAAAACTCTCAATACTGAGAGTTTTTTATCGTTCATATTTTTTCTGTAAGTCATCTAAGTTTATTTCATATACAACTGGACGACCATGTGGACAAGTAGATGAATATTCAAGTGACGCATCTTGTAGGAGTCCATGCATTTCAAAGATACTCAGAGGATCTCAAAATTTTACAGCAGACCGACAAGCTGTATAAGCCCAAATTTTATTTCTCACTTCGTCAATTGACTGTGATCAAATCTCAGAAATATCATACATCATATTCTTAAAGACTTTTTCTATATTGGCCTTTTTTAAAAAATCAGGAACTCAGTTTATTTGGATGGATCCATGGGAGAGTATTTCTATTTCAAATCACATATCTCCAATGGTTTGCATATTTTGTTCCAATACTTCAATCTCAAATGATGAGAGATGTAACATATTTCAAGAAAGAAGCTTCTGTATTTTTGGAGAATATGCTACATTTGATAGTTTTTCATAAATAACTCTTTCAGCTAGAGCATGTTGATCTAGGACTACGAGTCCAGAATCATTTTCGACAATAATATAAGAGTTATGACTTTGCCCGATTATTTTTCAAAAAGGAGTTTGCTTCAAGTCTCATGTACTTGAACTGAGATCTGGATCAAGAATTCTAGAAGTAAAATCAATAGCTTCAAAAGTCTTTTGATTTGGATTTGATGTATGTTCTGTATAAGGAGAATAATTTTTAAACTTCGTACCAGATCAACTATAATATTTTTCTCAAACTCCTAAGTTAGACACGTCTTGATGAACAATATTAGTTTTGTCTTGACTTGAATTTCACTCAGGAGACTGTGTTACAGTTGCTATCATATCAGATTCGAGCTTATTTTTGACAGCATGGTAGACAGATCTAAATATACTAGACTCTTGCGCAAACCTCACTTCTAACTTCCTAGGATGGACATTGACATCAACTTGTAGAGGATCAAGTGTCAAAAATATTATATACCCAGGATATCTCCCATGAGGAATAAATCTCGCGTATGCGTCAATAATAGCTTTGGCCACAATGGGAGAGTTTATAATACGATTATTCACAAAGATAATCTGTTTTGACCTATAAGAAAAACTAAGCTTAGGATTTGTAATATAACCCGTAACATGGATTCATCCGAATTCAAAGTCGACAGATTCAATTGATTCGTAAAACTCTTTTCATTGTACTTGGTACACTCTTTCAATTAATAAATCACAGGCAGTATATTGAAACATACGCTTATCGTTATGAGTCAAAGAAAATGTTATCTGAGGATAAGCGAGTGAAATATTTTGTACGAAATCAGATATTTTAGAGTATTCTGTACGAGCAGTTTTTAAATAATTTTTTCTTGCTGGGGTATTAAAAAATAGATTGGCTATTTCAATACTAGTTCCGTTCTCAGCTCAACTTTGAGATTTTGAAATAATATCTCAGCCGTGACTTATAAGCTGTACTGCAAAATCTTGATGAGTAGGTTTTGATACTAAAGTACACTGACTTACAGATGCAATACTTGCCAATGCTTCTCCACGAAATCAAAAAGTCATGACTTTTTGAAGTTCTTGCATACTTGATATCTTTGAAGTTGAATATTTTTCAAGGGCGAGTTCTAAATCCTCTTCAGGGATTCCAGAACCATTATCGACAATTCGAATATTTTCAATTCACCCCTCTATAAGTTCAATTCGTATATCATTTGCTCCAGAATCAATACTGTTTTCCACCAGTTCTTTCACGACAGAAATTGGTCTCTCAACAACCTCTCATGCAGCAATTTGATTGGCTAGTTGTTTTGATAATGTAATTATTTTTTGAGGCATTGAATGTTTTTAAATATCTCAGAAATTGTACAAAAAGTAAAAAGAATTTCAATAAAAAAGACCCTAGAGTATTGGGTCTTTTTCTTCAGTATTTTTTTTATCTCTCGAAAGTGATTCAAATATTTTATCTTTTATCACATATGGAACCATAGCATAATATACTATAACTTTTTTTACTTCATCATAATAATCAGCGAGTTCAACTCAAACTTTGAGTATTCTGAGAACTCGAAGCATAGCTATAGTGAGGAGTGTCCCGATTACAACTAGAAAAAAAGTGAGTACAAGTCGCAGGAGATCAAGGATAGAGAGTTCTATCATATGTATTTTTTAGAGAGTATCTATGGTAGTATTTATATCTAAAGACAGTGATTTTACAACTTTTTGTATATTTTCCTCACCATGAATAACTTTTAAAATCTCAGTATTTTCAAAGACTACGAGAGTAGAAACTCAAGTAATCTGGTAGCTTTCCTCTTGGAGATCTTTCATTCTTACATCTGCAAGTCGAATAGAAACATTTTGACTATAGGCTTTTGCACTCAGAACTGGAAATAAATATAACATCTGTGAAAAAAATTGAGTTTTAGTGTCTGTGAAAATTACAATAACCCGTTTTTTAAATTTCTTTTCAATTCAAGTTTTAGAGTCTATTACTTGAGAGTTCAATGACTTTTGTATAAAAGCCTCTAAGTCTGTCGTATTTTTAAGAGTGAAACCTGAACTTGCCAGTTTAGAGCTTGAATATTCAAGAGCATCTTTCCCAGCATCTACAGCTTTATTTTTAAGTGCTTTTGCTTTATTTTTTAAACTTTTAAAATCCATATTTTGTACTATTAATAATTATATATATGTATCATAGCATATATTTACATAAGAGTAAAAAATCTATGATAAAAATTTGCAATTTATATACTTTTTTATATGATATGCTCGTTTTTCGAGGAAAAGAATTATTTCTCGATATATTTATTTATATATATTGCAATGACAAACGTAGATATAGTACGAAAAGTTCAAAATGAATTTCTTCAAACTGGGAGACCAGATTTAAGAACTGGTATGGAAGTAGAAGTATACCAAATCATTAAGGAAAATGGGAAAGAAAGAATCCAAAGATTTAAAGGTATTATCATCAAAACTGCTGGTAAATCTGAACTGGAAAAAACTATCACAGTTCGAAGAAAAGTTGGAGCATTCGGAGTCGAAAAGATCTTTGCTATTCACTCAAGTACTATTGAAAAAATAGACGTACTACGACAATTCAAAGTTCGAAGAAAATCTATTAGCTTCATACGAGAACTCACTGGTAAAGCTGCAAGACTCAAAGAAATCAAGATGAGTAAAGAAGAGCTCAATGCTGAAAAATCTCTTCCTACAGTAAGCTATCCAGATCAAAAAGAAGCATCAGCTCCAAAAAAAGAAACGGTTGAAACTACTGAAGCATCAACAGAAGAAACAAAATAATTTCATTATAATAAAATAAAACATCTCAATTTGGGATGTTTTATTTTTTGACTATACTAATCATATATATTTATATAAAAAAAGCACATTATGGAACTTGCGTATAAAAGTATTTTAGAACTCAAAGAACTCATAGATACAGGAAAAATAAGCTCAAAGCAAATTTGGGATTACTTCAATACACGTGCCCAAAAAATTGATTCTGACCTTCACTCTTTCAATAGTTTCAATTCGTCATGATATCAGGAATCCAAAGAAGCTTTAGCAGGAATTCCAATAGGAATAAAGGATATTTTTTGTGAAAAGGGAATTCTCACAACTGGATCATCAAAAATGCTTCAGGATTTTGTTCCTCCATATGATGCTACACTTATTAAAAAACTAAGAGAAGCTGGAATGAGCTCACTGTGAAAATGTAATATGGACGAATTTGCTATGGGGAGTTCAGGTGAAAATTCTGCATTTGGTGCTACTACAAACCCACACGGAACAAATAGAATCCCGGGTGGATCAAGTTCTGGATCAGCAGCCGCAGTTGCAGCTGGATTAGTGCCTGCATCACTCTGAACAGATACAGGATGATCTATTAGACAACCAGCCAGTATGTGCGGAGTTGTATGATTTAAACCAAGTTATTGACGGAATTCACGTTTTTGAGTTATGCCCATGGCTTCAAGTCTGGATACTCCTGGAACATTCACTCTTACAGTACAAGATGCAGCATTTTTATATGATATTATGAATGGTGAAGACCTGAATGAAGGTTCGTCTATTGCTGGACATGATTCAATAAATGCAAATATATGGGAATCAAAGGATTTAACTGGAATCAAAGTATGAGTTCCAAAAGAATATTTTGAAGAGGGGCTTGATATTTGTGTGAAACGTGAAATACTGGATACTATTTCTAAAATGAAGGAATTAGGAGCTGAGATTGTTGATATATCACTTCCAATGACAAAATTTGCTGTTGCAGCCTATTATATACTCTCTCCTGCAGAAGTAACCACAAATCTCGCTCGTCTTGATGGAATAAGATATGGACATAATTCAAAACTTCCAAATGATGGTGTAGATGAAATTTATCTTCATAACAGAGGTGAAGGACTGGGAAGTGAGCCTCAAAGACGAAGTATTCTTTGAAGCTATGTACTCTCTGCTTGATTTTATAATGCGTATTTTAAAAAAGCAGCTCAAATTCGAACTCTTATTATTGAAGACTTTAATACAGCTTTTCATTCAGTAGATATAATTGTCTGACCTACGGCTCCTTGTGTCGCTTGGAAGCTTTGACAACATACCGAAGATCCACTCAAGATGTATCTAGAAGATGCCTATACTATTCCAGCTTCACTTGCCTGACTCCCAGGAATATCAATACCTTGTGGATTTGCAGAATCTAAGGATGAAGAAAAAGAAACACTCCCAGTTTGAATCCAGCTTCTTGCACCAAGACTCTCAGAACAAAAACTCTTTCAAGTAAGTTATGTACTCGAACAGTCACTAGGACTTCGAGAAAAAATGATTCCAAAAAAATACAGAGTCTAGAAATATACTCAAACTTGCAATGATTATCCCTTATATGTTACAATATAAGGGATATTTTTAAAATACAATCATGAGCACAGCTAATACACAATGGAACCCTATAAATGAAAATTTAGAAAATAATGAAAACAGAGAAAAAGATATTGCGTACGAAGCAAAAAAGTGAGAAAAATTAGACATGAAATGAGGCCAAGAAGCAATGTGAGGCGTATGAGCAATTTGACCAGAAGCTGGAAAAGAAATTGCAAAAAAAGCGCTAACTTTAGAAGAACAAGAAGCTGAACAAGAAAATCCTGATGATCTACTCACACAACTTGATGGATGAGAATGAAAAGAAAAGAAAGAAAAAACTCATTCCCTTAAATGAAGCGATGATTTTAAAGACGAAATTATTGATACTATCAATCAATCAGCAGACTATAGCTTAGAAATTTGAACTTGAATAGATTGAGTAAAAGATGATGAAAAACTATGAGATACAAATGAAATACCTAAAGACTTCGCGTCTAGCTGTGAATATGCACCACTTATAAAGATGTTTATGGAACAAGGGAAACTAACTCACGAAGAATGATTAGAATTATGAGAAAAATGACTCAATGCTGAAAATTTTCATCAAGTTATAAAAGAAGTCTGACTCGACTCTGAGCAATCAAAAAATCTCATTAATTGCTTAAACTACGTTTCTTCAGATAAAACCACTATTGAGGCAACACAAGAAGTACAAAAATACTTTGAATGAATATTCTGAGAATTTAAAAACCCTGAAGCTCAAGTATCTTCTTTTGCATCAGAAGCGTATAATGAAGTAATAAGTCATTATATTCCACACTCTGAGACTCCAAAAGAAAGAGATCAAAATTTAACTCTCGCTATTCAGATGGCTGCTTGAGATATTGTAAACAAATGAGTACTCAATTTATCTCCTTGAAACACAGAGACCTACAATGCAGCTCTACTAACCATTCAAAATGATGACTCTCAAGTTGAAGCAAGGTTTGTAGCTCTCACAAAAATATCAGAAATTGTTTGAAGTGATCAAGCAACAAAAGGTGGGTGAAAAAAGAATGCTGACGCGTTACGCAACAAACAAAAATCTGCATTACAAGCAAAGGAACAAAGCACTTCATTCCTAAAAACTCAAACAGACAAAATAAATACAGATCAACTCAATACAAAAATTCCTGAAGATAATGAAAACAAAGAAGCCAAAACATTGGAAGCTAGTTGAGATGTTTTTACTGCATGAACTCTAGATTTAGCTTCAGACAATACATCAGAGTGAAGTGAAGCAACATCTTAAAGTTCATTCTTTTTTATTTTGAGATGATACATTATTAAAAAATATATGAGAAGAATAAAATATAATGATTCAGCAAAAAATTTATAGTTTCATATTTCAAAAATAAAAAGCGCTCCTTCTTTGTTTCAAAAAAATTGAACAATCATAATGTCATATCGAAGGAAAATCCATGTTATAAATCATGTCAGTTCAGCAAGTGGAGGAAAAATAAAATAAAGCACTACACTCATAGCTCATCATAGCATAGCTAAAGGAATAGTCCAAGTAACTGCTATATTAGCCAGCGGAGCAAGAAGAGAGACTTGTCAAAATTGAAAGAGCATAATAGGAAGAGAGAAGCTCAAAGCAGAGAGCGTAAGTACGAATGCCTCTCTAATAGCAAAACTAGATGGAAGAAAAGAAAATATTTTTTGAAATAATTCTTGGGTATAAATAATCCCTATGACTGCTAGAAAACTTAAGTGTAGACTTACATCATATACAAGTGCTAAGGGCGACCAGAGAGCCATACAAACAGCAGTGAAGGTAAGGAGTACAATATTCCTTACTGGACTTCAAGATTGTATAAATATATATCAAAGTATTCACATTATAGAGGCTCTCACAACTGGAGCTCATAGTCATACAAAAAATGAAAAAGTAAGAATAGTACTTATAACTCAAATAACCCGAAACCAAATCGGAAAATACGCAAATAAGAAACTCACGAAAATAATACAAAGTGTAATATTAAAACCACTGACAGCTATAAAATGAGTGAGTCATGAATTATTAAAATCTGTTTTCAAATCACTTGGAATATTTTCTCTCGCTCAAAATAATATTCAGGCTAAAAAAATAGCCTCATTTTTAGGATATAGTTCTCAAATTACGCTAATGAGACGCTCTCTAAAAATAAATATTTTTTGAGTAATGGAAGTGCTTTCTGAAATTATATCTACCTTTGAGACAGAAGTTCTAAAATATATAGATTTAGATAATAAGAAATTTTTGTAAGCGAAGCTATCAAAATCCTCTATCATTTGAAAACGACCAGAAAATTCAATATCCTGTCATGGCTGTAGCTGAAAATTCTTAGGAACTTTTACAATGGAATATATACTTTTGCTTTTGTTTTTAAGCGTATTTTTAGCTACGAGCTGGATGTCTACAATATATTCATCTTGGTAATCATCTCTCCTATAAACTTCTCTCACTACTCACGCATAATTTACATATTGTCACTCATATCTTTCGAGTATATCTAAATTAGAGTCAATATGAGACTGATGAATAGAACTATATATGAGAGATAACAAAATTCATATAATCATTAACAGGAGCACATATCGAAATTGTCTATAATAAAATATAAAATTAAGTGCTATACTCGCTCAAAAGAGCAGCAATAGGAAAGACAGAAAAATATCTTCAACTCAATAAAACAAAAAAAATCATATTAAAATACCTAATAAAAAAGTAAGAAAATATGAATTTATTCGAATCATTATCCATGAAGTTGAGTATCCTGTCCACTCGTATCTCAATGAAAAACTTTATAAAACATGTACCCACTCCACACAATAAGCATAAGAGCAAAAAGTTGTGGAAATGTAAATCATGTATTAATTGAGAGTATATCTTGTTTTCCACTAAAGAAATCAAATACTAGAATCATAGTAGAAAAAAGTATCATTCCTAGGTATCAAATATATCACCTAATATGAACAAAAAGTGACAGCATATACAATGCACTAAAAATAATAAAACTTAAGAGAGCATATACTATAGGGAGAGGAAAAACGGGAACTTGATACGGAACGAGGGTAAAGGGATTAGTATAGAGTATTTCAATTCAAAATGTTGTTTCTCTTCCATAAACTTGACCTCATAACAGTGATCCAATATATCAAATACTCACCGTAGCTAAAAATGCGAGCACTACTCCATCTATATATCGCTTCATAGGAGTTTTTTCAATCTTACAAAGTATATACAATACAAGTAAGAATCAGAATATGGCTCAAAAAAGTGAAAAGTTATATTCACTCATTACAAAGAATTGAAATGGTTCTGTGATGAACTTCATATCATTCCATTTTCAAATCACATAAAAGACTCGTGAAAAGAAAAACACAGAAAGGAAAAACCAAAGAATATTATGTGAAAAAAATTGGAAGTTATATCAAAATCTTGTTTCAAGACGTCGTAAAATCCATAAGAAAACAAAAAAACTAATGGTAAGTGCTATTCAAAATGTATAAATAAGCGCTCCGTATATATCAAAAAATGGATACAAAATATGCCATTAATAAAAATAAATCTCGTTTTATAGTATAGATAATACTACAAAAAGCAACGTAATTTTACGCTCTTCCTAGATACTCTTTCGTCCTTGTATCTACCTTAATATTTTCTCAAATATTTATAAATAAAGGGACCTGGATCACAAGTCAAGTAGTCATTGTTGCTGGTTTTTTTCCTCAGGTAGCAGTATCTCATTTCTCTCCTGGAGGAGTGTCTTCTACTACGAGCACACAACTTGCATCTAAATTAACATTAATAGGGACTCCATTGAATTCTTGAAGCATTACCTTATCTCCATCATTAAGAAACAATTCAGCTCCATCAAGTGTTACTTTTGAGAGCTCAACTTGTTCATATGTTTCTCTGTTCATAAAATAGTATGTCTCACCATCATTATAAAGATAATCATAGGTATGAGTTGCAATATCAGCTGGTGGAAAATTATCCTTATCTGAAAATGTTTTTGGGATAGTACCACCACTGATGAGGTTCTTACACTTTATATTGATAATCGATCCACCTCGTCCTACTACTTTTTGCGAATAAGCAGTAACCTCATATGGATCATTATCCATAAGAAACTTCTTTCACACCTTAAGTTCACTTGCATTGTACATAATTATTGACTGTAAAAATATTATTATTTAGCATACTCGATACATCGAGTTTCACGTATAAGTGAAACCTTCACTTCACCTGGATATTGAAGTTTTTCCTCTATCGTATGAGCTATATCCTGTGCCATTTTTTGAGCCTGCATATCTGAAATAGTGACAGCATTTACAAATACCCTCACTTCACGTCCAGCACTCAGTGCATAGGCTTTGTCGACTCAACTAAAACTTTGAACCAGAGCCTCCATTTCCTGTACTCTTTTGAGATATTGCTCTATTGCTTCTCTCCTTGCTCCAGGTCGAACAGAACTAATTGCATCTGCCACTTGAATGATTGCTGCATATATAGAAATTGAGAATTGTTCACCATGATGATTTTCAATCATGTCTATAACTTCTTCTGGAAGTCCATACTTTCTTCATATTTTTGCTCCAATTTCTGGGTGCGTTCCTTCTATATCATGATCAAGTGCCTTTCATAGGTCATGTAGGAGTCCTCACATACGAAGTAATTTTTGATCAACTCAGAGTTCTCGACCAATAGCGTCAGCTATAATAGCTACTTCCTTTGAATGCTTGAGCATATTTTGTCCATAACTTGTTCTAAAACGGAGTTTTCAAATAATAGGAACTATTTCTTCAGGTATATTTCTGATATTAAGTTCCTCCAGCACCTGATTTCATAACTCTCGTAGCAGATTTTCTCATTCAGATTCAGTGGCTTTGATAACTTCTTCGATTCTGGCAGGTTGAATCCGTCCATCCTCAATAAGTTTTTCAAGTGATTTCTTAGCTATATACCTACGGTATAGATCAAATGCTGATATAAACACCGTATCAGGAGTATCATCAATAATAAGAGACACTCCAGCATTTTTTTCAAATGTCGTAATATTTCTCCCTTCTTTTCAGATAAGTTTTCATTTTATGTCATCACTTGGAATTTGAATAACCGTAGTTGTTACTTCGCTCGTAACATTTCCAGCATATTGTTGAATTGATTTAAGAATGATTTCTCTAGCCATTTCAGTTTTTTCTAGTTCAATCTTCTTTTTGTGCTTATCAATAAGATTTTTAGCATCTAAACTATACTTATATCCTATTTGAGTTAAATAAATTTCCTTTGCTTCTTCTTCTGAAAGTTTCGATATTTCACTCAGTTTTCAATCTAATTCTGCTTCCTTATCACGCAAAGCATCTCTATTTTCTTTCAATTTTTCTTCTTGAACAATAATATCATCTTGTCTTTTACTTATTTGCTCAAGACGTTGTTCAATTTTTTCTTCTCTTTCTATGACTCTTAGCTCTGTTTTAGCAATTCTATCTTCTCATTCGCGAGCTTTTGAAGTTATTTCTATAGCTTCTTCTTTTGCTTTCTTTACTAAATTTTGTGATTCCTCTCTCGCGTCACTAATCATTCTTTCTCTTTTTGTTTCAGCCTTTGAGACTATTTTTTCAGACTTAGTTTCAGCTTGTGTTGTTTTCCTATTTTCCCAAATAAAAAATAATACTACACTGAGAGCCATTCCAAAAATTACTCAAAGGACAATAGTACCAATATCCATATGTTTTTGTATAATGAGTAAAATGCTACTCAAAAAAACGTTGCCGTATTTTATTGTTAATTCACAAAACAAGATACTCTCAAGTCTGTCTGTTTATTATTTTTACTTTTCACGGGTTTTATTTTCTTCTATTTAATTGAAAAGTATTTGTTAGTATGAAATAAAATATGATTATTTAGCGTTATCTATCGCTAAAATTTAAATTTTTTTGATAACTCTTAGACGTCTGTTACTTCAGACATATTTATTGTAAGAATTTTTGGGTGAAAAAGAAATTTATGTAAAAAAAACTCTCCATTTCTGGAGAGTATTTTTTTTTAATCTTCATCAGGAAGTTTGAATCCTCTATCTTCTCGAACTTTTAGTGCGATTGCTGTTGGAACTTCTTCGTAATGATCAAATTCCATAGCGTACGTTGCTCTCCCTTGAGAAGCTGAACGAAGCTCTGTAGAGTACCCGAACATTTCAGAAAGTGGAACATAACATGTAATGATTTTAGCCATTCCTCTATTCCCCATATCTTCGATTCGACCTCTCTTTGAATTGATTTGTCCAATAACATCACCCATATATTCTTCTGGAGTGTTTACTTCAACTTTCATAACCGGTTCTAAAAGAACAGCTTGAGCTTTTCTACAAGCTTCTCTAAATGCTTTAGAAGCAGCTATTTTAAATGAAAGTTCTGATGAATCTACATCATGGTATGAACCAAATGTAAGAGTCGCTTTCACGTCAACAATTGGATATCAAGCCAAATAACCTCGAGCATATGCTTCTTTCAGACCTTTTTCAACACCAGGTATATATTCTTTTGGAATTGTACCACCAACAATTTTATTCACGAATTTATTCACTTTCTTAACTCCTCCTTCATCATCTTCTTCAGCAGTAAGGTATGGTTCAAATGTCATCACAACGTGACCATATTGACCTCGTCCACCAGTTTGTTTTGAATATTTATGTTCAACATCTTTTGCAATGTTCTTGATTGTTTCTCTATAGGCAACTTGAGGAGCTCAAACATTAGCTTCTACTTTAAATTCTCTTTTCATTCTATCAACAATAATATCAAGATGAAGTTCACCCATACCTGATATAATCGTTTGACCTGTTTCTTCGTCTGTTCGTACTCGAAAAGATGGATCTTCTTCTGCGAGCTTAGAAAGTGCCATACCCATTTTTTCTTGATCAGCCTTAGTTTTTGGTTCGACTGATATAGAGATTACTGGTTCTGGAAATTCCATTGACTCAACAAGGAATTTTTTATTCATATCACAGAGTGTATCACCTGTTTTTGTAGCCTTAAGACCAATAACGGCTCCGATATGACCAGCTTGAATTTCTGGTACTTCCTCTCGTGAGTTTGAATGCATTTGAACGAGTCGACCAACTCTTTCTTTTTCACCTGAAGTAGCATTATAAACATATGAACCTGATTTTAGTACACCAGCATATACTCGTACATATGTGAGTCTTCCCACAAATGGATCAGTAGCTACTTTGAACGCGAGAGCCGCGAGTGGAGAAGAAATATCAACCTTAATTTCTTCTGTTTTTTCAATATCATCAACGTCAGATACTACGAGTATTCCATCATTTACATCAAGTGGACCAGGAAGATACTCAACAGCAGCATCAATAACCATTTGTACACCAATATTTTGAAGAGCGGAACCACACGTTACTGCGTAGAGATCATTATTACAAACCCCTTTTCGAAGACCTCTTTTAATTTCTTCAATAGTTAGATCACCTTCAGAAAAATATTTATCCATAAGTGTTTCATCCTGTTCTGCTACTTTTTCAATAAGCTCAAGTCGAAGTGCATCAACTTTATCTTTTAGATCAGCTGGAACATCTCCTTCAGTAACGTTTTCTCATGAACTTCCTTCAAAATGATACGCTTTCATTTCAATGATATCAATGATACCTTCAAATGTTTCAGCAGCACCAATAGGATATTGAATCGCAACTACTTTATTTCAAGCAAGTCTCTTTTTAATTGATTCAACTGACATATCAAAATCACCACCCATTTTGTCCATTTTGTTTACAAATGCGATTCTAGGTACATGATATTTATCTGCTTGTTTCCAAACAGTTTCTGATTGTGGTTCAACTCCCTGAGATGCATCAAAAACTGCAACTCCACCATCAAGAACTCGAAGAGATCTCTCAACCTCAATCGTGAAATCAACGTGACCTGGAGTATCAATAATGTTAATTTGATGATCCTTCCAGAAAGCTGTTGTAGCAGCAGAAGTAATAGTGATACCTCTTTCTTTTTCTTGTTCCATCCAGTCCATAGTTCCAGCTCCATCATGAGTTTCACCAATTTTATGAATTTTACCAGTATAGAAAAGTATACGTTCAGTTGTGGTAGTTTTACCAGCATCAATATGGGCAATAATACCGATATTTCTTACCTTTTTTAAAGGAGTTTGAGCCATATATTCGTATATAAATAATTAAAGTTCTTATAAAAAATCTAGAAGTTTGCATATAAAAAATATATGTCATAACTCCTTTTTAATTTGGATTTTTTGCCCGAAGATTGTATATAAAACACTCCCCAAGTCAAATCTATATTTCTAGGCCTTCTTGGCTCCATTTCTGTTCTAATTCTGGCATATGTAATTTGAGACTTTTTTCTAATTCTCATAGAATGAATTCACTATAACTTTTTGATTTCGATTCACTAATTTTGATTCAAACTTCATGAAAGAAAAATGAAAATACGCTCGAAGTAAACAACCTCACTTTTTCATCATACAGAATAAGTCCTAAAGTTCGCTTTGTAATAATAGATGAAACTTCAAATTGAACGACAAGTTCCATATCTCCAATCCAATCATTTACTCTATCACGAATATCTGATGGAAGATTATCAGAGTCAAAAGTATGTATTTCTTCATACTTTGGAGCACTGAACTGAATTTCATTCTTTCATCCAGCCCTTCTGATTTCATGGCTTATAGGAAGATATATAAGTGAGAGGATACCTAAAAGAAAGTTTGTACCATATCCAGCATCTAAACAAGCAAAAAGCTCACCCAAAAGTGGATCATATTTTTTTTTCAAAATCATCTCTACCAGAAACTTTGCGAGCAAAAAATCATATTTTTTTGCTTTAGATTCATCTTTTTGTGTTCGTTTTATTCAAGCACTCGCCTTTTGGGCTTGTTCTTTATATTTTTCAGATATTTCCGCTCAATTTGAGCCAGATTCGGGTGATTCAGAAGGATTAAAATCTTCTATGCTCATAATATTAAAATCATGATATATAAATTACTCTCTGTATACTAGCACTATCCTGGAAATATTCAAATGAAAGTCACATATCTTCAAGATATTGACGTGAGACATCGTATTGATCAAAGCCAATCTCTATACACAAATATATGTTTTTTATTTTTTGAAGTTCTTTGAGTTGAAAACATTGTACTATGAGTTTCTCATAGAGCTCAAACCCTGTATCTCTTCAGCCATAGAGAGCTCCATCTGGTTCATACTCTATGACAGAGCTCTCCATATTTTCTACATCACCATCTTTTATATAAGGTAAGTTCGCAGTTAAAAATAGATTTCTTTTTGAAATATTTGAACTATTAAAAAAATACTTTAGCAAATTACTCTCTTCTATATTGAGAGATTCTAATTCGTACGTCGCTTTATTAATAGTCGCCACTTCACGAGCAGAAGCAGAAATATCAAAAGCAAAAGATGAGTGAAATTTCATAGGAAGCATCTCTTGAAGAATACTTATAGCAATACATCCACTTCAGGTTCAAATATCAGCGTATACCGTAGAGGCTACATCAATACCCGTATTTAATTTCAAAAGTGATTGCCTCACTAATATCTCTGTATCATTTCTCGGTATTAAAACCCTCTCATCTACAAAGAAATCTCGTCCGTAAAAATTGGCATTTTCAGTGCTATATTCTTCTGGAACTCATGAAGCTACATCAAAAAAAAGTTTTTGAGCTTCATAGATATATGCAGCAGAAATATCTGATTTAGAGAATAATTGCGTAGGACTTAGTTCTAGTATTTTACATAAAATTGATTCAATTTGTTTGAATGAGAGTCACGCTGAAATTCCCATATCAAAATATTCCTGTTTCTTCATACTTTTTAATTTTCAAATGTCTTACGAGAAAATATTTGAACCGTAAAAAAAAGTATAATACAAATATATAAGAGACTGTACACTGAATTATAAAGAAAGAAACGGAGAGAAAATTCACTAAACGTACCAATAACATCTTTAATATTGAGAGCTTCAAGTGGTGGAAAAATAAGCTGAAAAATACGAATTGATTGAACGAGAATCATATCTTGCATTCGAACAAAAAGGTCTATTATCAGTGAAAAACTATGTGAGATGAGATATACCATGAGACTTACCATTATAGTCATAATAGTGCTCATGAATGTTGAGAAAAAAAATACAATAGCAAGAAGTATTTCAAGCTTTAGAAATGTAAACAAAACAGTCCAAAGTATCAAGGAAGTAATGGGAATCCCTTGAAAAAATAATACTCCTAAAAATAAGAGAGCTTGAAAAAACACTATAAGGAGTATCGTTGCAGAAAATCCAAAGAATTTCCCAAGTATAAAATCTTGTCTTTTAATAGGTTTAGAAAGAATGAGAAAGATAGTTTTCCCTTCTATTTCCTTAAACAGTAACTGGCTTCCAACAAAGAGAACTCCTATGAGACCAAATATTTCAATCATAGACAAACCAAAGTCGACAATAACTTTTTGTGATTCTCAAATAGTAAGCTTTCCTAAAGCTAAAGAGAATAATGTGAATATTCAAGCAAAGAAAACGATGAGGTACAAAAATTTGTTTCTCACAATTTCCTTAAAGGTATTGAGTGCAATGTTCAACATAAACGTTATTTGAAAATATATTTTAAGTAGTGTAGCAAGAAATATTGAGAATTCAAGATAGATTATACAAACTTATATCACAGCACTTCTTTATTTCCATTTACAAAACTAAGAGCGTCCATAGATTTCTTTCACTCAAGCTTCACTCGTAAAACTTCAAGTATTTTTCAGTCACAACAGAGTATTCCATATCTATTTTTAGATATTTTGATACACTCTCAAATTTCACCCTCAATTTCATTTTCCGTAGTATTATCAAAGAGAGAGATATCCTCTAATACGAGTCTCTTTTCATTATAAAATGTATGAATTCACGGCCAAGAAGTATAAGCTCTGAAAGTATTAAATATTTCATTGCTCGTCTGTTTTCAAAAAGATATGCGTCCATCTTCTCTGGAAATTTTAGAACAATGTGATGACTCACTATGATTTTGAGGAACTCACGTAATTTCTCATTTAATGACCTTATGGAGAGTATCTACCAGTAATTTAGGACCAATGGAAACAAACTTTTCAAATATATCCTCACTCGTGTCAATGTTGTCTATTGAAACTTTTTGAATTTGCAATATATCTCATTCATCCATTCCTTGTGACATGTACATAATGGTAAGTCCTGTCTGGGAGTCTCAATTTTTTATTGCTGCTTGTACTGGACTCGCTCCTCTATACTTTGGCAATATACTTCAATGTATATTAATACATCAAAATCTTGGTATATCGAGTATTTCTTTTGGAATAATTTTTCCATAAGCTACAACCACAATGAAATCAAGTTCTAGACTATTTAAAATATCAAAAAAGTCTGCGTTCTTCTTTATCCTTTCAGGTTGAATAACCCTAATATTATGAGTGAGAGCTACAGATTTTACAGCCGTTGTTTGAATATCCCTTTTTCTTCAAATAGCTTTATCTGGTTGAGAAACTACAAGAGAGATCTCAAGCTCAGGGTAAGCTAAAATTCATGAAAGTATATTTCACGCAAATTCAGGAGTTCAAAAAAAAGCTATTTTCATATATTTATTTTTTAAATTTAATTTTTTTAATCCTATCAAGCACACTCGATAAAAACAGTACAAAAAGAGTAATTACTCCAAACACTATAATTTTTCCAGATTTATCTAAAAATAGAGATGTTATCCCAAATAAAAAACTGAGAGAAAAAATAAGTACTAATATTTGAGTTCATCAAAGTCATACGTCTAGAAGACGATGATGAAGATGTGTAAAATCTCACGTAAGTGGATTTTTTCAATTCCATAGTCTTCGAATAATAACATACATCGCATCAACCGCATAAATACCAAATACTGCTAATACCGTAGCTACTTTTCAGCCAGATATAATCGCAAGAGTTGCCAACATAAACGCGAGAAACATCGTTCCAGAGTCTCACATGAGTATCTTTTCTTTGAGATCAAAATAAAAAAAAGGAATAAGTGCCCCAATAAGTATCAGACTCATCTGCATAATAAATATAGCATTTATCTGTCCACCAGCATAGGTATCTGTGAGATATAACTTGAGCCCGAGCAAGAAAAGCACAATAAAACATATCAGTGACAATCAGGTTGTATTTCAAGGTATACCATCTGACCAGTTGAGTGCATTAAATACAAATACATACCAAATAATGGTAAAAATGAGTGGTACTATATAAACTTCAGTTTGAAATAAAGAAAATGAAAGTGTTTCTAAATCTATGATACCTCCGAAAATATTACTTACATATCAAATTTTTATTGAACTTATTCATATAGTTGCTCCTATGAGGATTTGAATAAAAAGTCTTATTTTTGGACTAAGCGAGATTCTATCATCAAAAAAACTTACAGCTGTAATCAGCGCTCAAAACATCCAAACGAGATAAAGTTTATATTGGTACTCTATAAAGAAAAAACTGACAGAAAAAAACACTATAAAAAAAATTATTCCCATACCATATGGAATCGGATTCCTATTCTTTCAATATTTTTTAGGATTGTCCAGTATGTCAAAATTATAGAATAACTTTGAAAAAGCCAATATTAGCAGATATGATAGACACAATGAGAACACGAAAGCAAATATGTATGTCAACATGTCTATAATAAAATCAACTAAAATTAATTACTGTCTCGTTCAATTCTCCTATCTGATTCTCAAATATAGTATTCAGCAACTTTATAAAGTGAAGTTTATTTATTTGAAACATATATCAGTAATTCTTGATTTGATTTTCAATGGATGGTCTACATATGTTAAACCTATAACTGATGCTGATTCTTCATCCTCTAAACCGATTTGCATATTCTCAGTAAAATCTGTAATAATGTCTATTGAGCCATAAGAAAATATATTCTCTAAAATTGAGTTTCTTTCTATCTGTATTGATCGTATCCTGTTTGCAGGAATTTCTTTAATAGAACTTTTTAAAATTCATTTTTGTTTATACGTAGTGATTCAGTGAGGGTCTACAATAGCAAAATCATATAAGTACTTTAATAATTTATGAAAAGGCCGAAACCATATTATGAGGAACCATACTATTGCAAGTGGATAGATAGCAAACATCATCCAATCATTTTGTGCTAAAAAAAAACATCCTATGAGTGCTAAAAGCACTAATACAAAAAATGGAAAAAGCACTCGAATTAACAAAAAGTAATGACTCCTATGAATCACAAAAACTTTATCAGATGAATACTTCAGAATTTTCTCCTCAAGCATTCTATCTCTGAACTTTGTGTCAAAATTTGAAAAAATTTTCATTGCAAAGTCTCATAAAATAAATAAAGTTATTTTTTCTTGTTACAGTTTTTATTTAAGTATAAATAGGAAATGACATAGAGAGTTTTTTCACTTCTTGATTCAATCAATTGAGAATTAACTCATTTTCATGATTTTTAAGAGCAAGTGCAAATATACGAGCTATTTCTTTCATTTCTGTTTCTTTCATCCCTCGAGTAGTAGCTGCAGGAGTTCCTATTCGAATTCAAGATGGATCAAGTGGTTTTCTAACATCATAAGGAACCATATTTTTATTCACTGATAAACCAACATGCTCGAGTGCTTTTTCAGCCTGTTTTCCAGTTATACCAGTACTGGCAAATACATCTACTAACATAAGATGATTATCTGTTCAGCCAGATACTATTTTGTATCAAAGATCTTGTAAACTAGTAGCAAGCATTTGAGCATTTTTAACAACTTGTGTTTGATAGACTTTAAAATCTGGTTTCAATGCTTCACCAAAAGCAACAGCTTTTGCAGCAATAAGATTCTCGTGAGGCCCTCATTGAATCCCAGGAAAAACAGCTCGATCAATAGCTTTCGCAAACTCTTTTTTGCACATTATCATTCCACCTCGTGGTCATCTAAGTGTCTTGTGCGTGGTAGTTGTGACAACGTCACAATACGGAACTGGATTTTCAATGATACCAGCAGCTATAAGTCCAGCTATATGAGCAATATCAGCCATCAAAATAGCACCACATGCATCAGCAATTTCCCTAAATCGCTTCCAATCTAAATTTCTTGAATACGCTGAAAATCAAGCAATTATCATCTTAGGTTGTGTTTCTAGAGCTAATTTTTCAAGCTCATCCATATCCATTTCTTCAGTTTCTTTATTCAAGAAATAAGGAATTATGTCATAGAGAATACCAGAAAAATTCATAGGGTGTCCATGAGACAGATGCCCCCCTTGATCAAGTGAAAAACCAAGTACCTTGTCACCAGGAGTGAGAAGTCACATATATACTGCCATATTTGCTGGACTTCATGAAAGTGGTTGCACATTTACATGTTCAGCTCCAAATAGTTCTTTAGCTCTACTTATTGCAAGACTTTCTACTTCGTCTATAATTTTACATCCTCCATAATACCTTCTTTCTGGGTATCATTCAGCATATTTATTTGTTAGAATACTTCCATTAGCTTCTAAAACATCTAGAGAAACATAATTTTCTGAAGCAATAAGTTCTATTTCATGGTCTTGTCTTTCAGCTTCTCGTTGAATCATAGAAGCAAGAATAGGGTCATTGTGAGATAACATAGTTTTTTAAATTACAAAAATAAATAGTTTATAAGAACTATTTATTTTTGGAAGAAAACGAGTTTCTGAATTTGTGTGTAATTCATAATTATAAATTCAAAAATTAATCTAAGAGCTTTAATTTATGATAGTTAAAATTAGAGATATTACAAATATATGTAGTGTTTTTTAGTCTTCTTTTATGACTTCTCAAGTTCAAGTTTCTATCTTGTTTTTTTCATATTGCTCTACTGTGAGTCAAATAGAGTTTTTCTCAATATAGCTTTTAAGAACTTCTTTTGCTGTTTCAAGCTGTCTATCATACTTATCTTCGTAATCAGCTTCTTCAAAATTTACTTCTATATCAGGAACAATACCTTCAGCGTCAATATTTACTCATTTTGGAGTAAACCATTTTGCTACCGTGAGCTTTAACATACTTCCATCTTCAAGATCAAATGGTTGTTGTACTGATCACTTTCCATAACTTTTTTCTCCAACAAGAATAGCCTTATCATAATCCTTGAGAGCTCAAGCTGTAATTTCAGAGGCTGAAGCAGAATTTCAATTAATCAATACCACTATCTTTTTTTCAAAGAGACTCTCAGAGCCAATTGAGAAATAACTTTGGTCAAAAAATGAGTCTTTATATCTCGTTTTTACGAGTACTTCTCATTCAGGTATAAATTCAGATAATATTTGCACAGCACTTTGTAAAAATCATCCTCCGTTATCACGTAAATCTATTATAAGTCCATCAACTCAGGCAGCTTGAACATCAGCAAGTGCTTTTGAAAATTCTTCCGCTGTTGTGTCTCAAAAGAGATTTAATGCAATGTATCAAATATTGTCTTCTTCAAAAAATTTCTGTTCTATTGATGGAATATGAATTTTATCTCGTACAACCGATATATCTAATGTAGATTCTGATTCTGGTCTAAGTAAAGTGAGAGTTACTTGACTTCAAGCAGGACCCTTAATTTTTTCAACCGCATCATATAAATCGAGTTCAGATATAGTTTCTCCATCTACTTGAATAATTATATCTCAGGCTCTAATGTCATATATTTTAGCAGGAGACCCCTTCAATATTCTCTCAACTAACACTCAAAGTGGGACTTTTTCTACAACAGCTCATATTCATTCAAAGTCTCAAGAAAGAGCTTCATTAAATTTTTTATTTATTTCAGGATTCATAAATTCAGTATGTTTATCTCATAGGGCAGATACCATCCCTGCAATAGCTCCTTCTACAAGGTCTGATTTTTGAACATCTCCAGCAGAAAAATATTCTTCATCAATGATGGAATATACATCCCAAAATTCTGTCATATCTAAGGATCGATTATTCGTATTAAGCGAATATTCCTGAGTTTTTCACAATTGAGGAAAATAGATATTGGCTATTTGAAAGCTTACAAGAGCTCATAGAATAAAAGATGTTAAAAATACGATGAAAATTTTCTTCATTTGTTTACAAGTTTACAAAAATATTATGTTTATTATCTCTCAGTTCATTTTTATTTTTTACATTTTTTACTATATGTTTTTTGCTTTTAAAGCAAGTCAATATCATTTTAAAATATATGTTAAAAAATTGTTTGAAACAACATAGAACTATGTCATAATCACATTATAGTAGAGTTTTCAAGTAAGCATCATGTAAGGAAACTGTAAGAATTTAGCTTAGATGCTTATGAAAAGTTTTTAACAATTGTTATTATTACTACTACTATATTAATAATTTGAATATATATATAATATATGCTAAGATATATGTGAAAAAGTATTTTATAAAAAATAATATTATGCTGTTCTCATTTTTACATAAACAGAGAGATATAAAAAAACAAAAAAGAATTATAGAAACTATGATATCTTCTTTAAATATTTCTCCAGAACAAAAGGACCTTTATTTTCAAGCAATAAAAATAATGAACCAACAAGAATGCGAAAATCTCTATAAGAATCTTATTCATTTTATTGAAAAAGTAGAACTCAAAGAAATTGAACAAATTAGAAAAGAGAGTTTTTGAAATATTTCTGGTATGAGAAAAAAAGAAATTGAAGAAAAGGCTCAAGAAATGAATAGTTTTTCGTTTTTACTTAATAATCTTTAAATTATGGAAAATAATGAATTACAAGTACCAATACAATCAAAACCAAACTTAGAATCAATTGTAAAAATTGGAAATGAAAAGCTCAGTGATTTAAATGATTTCATTGATAAAAAAATACCTGAAATTGATTCATTTTGTGAAAGAAATAATACAGCTATGCAAATGTTTTGTGAAAGTGAAAAAGGGTTTAAGAATCTCATATTGAAATATTGAGACGTTCCTAAAAAAGATTTAAAAGTGAAAAAATAAGTTAAAATAAAAATACAATGCAAAAATATAAAATAGTTGCATCAAAGTCTCAGAAAAAATATACAATTATTGTTTCTGCAGATTCTCAGGCTGAGGCAAAAGAGAAACTCCATAAAGAGAGTTACTCTATTTTATCTATTTCTGAAGTGACAAAGAGTGATATTGAATGACAAAAATTTATTTTTCAAATAGAGACTCAAGGAAATATAAAAAACGGAATTATAGTTTGAAAAGATATATTTAAAGTATATGTGAAACTCAGGGATGAGATGTGATATAAGGTAATTTTTTTGTATCCAGAAGGTGATGAAGCACATAATAATGCAGAAAAAAAACAAAAAATTATTGATCAACTTGAGCATGGTTTTGAGCTCCAAAAAGAAACAATTAAATCTCAGGATATAAAAAAAGACAATGATGAAACATTTATTTTTAAAAAAGAAATTCAACAAACTCACGATTTAGTAGAAAAAGTACTTTCAAAAATTGATGTGATTTTGACTGATTCAAAATATGCAGGTCTTAATCCTGATTTTAAACTGAAACTTGAATCTATATATGAGAAACTACTCCATTTAAGAAAATCTACAAATATTGTAAAACTCAGAGATATTTCAGAATTAGCATTACAAAAAATTGGTGAAATAGAATTGAAAGTTGTGGAATCAAATAAAGATTCTGAATCAAGAGATCTTCTTCAAGGAACGAATGATTTACTGAAAAAACTCTGATCACATAAAAAATTTATTGAAGCTGATAAAGATATTAAAAAAATAATAATGAGTTTTTTTAGTGATTTAAAATTTCCTTCTAAGTTCTTATCTCAATGAAAATTAAATTCAAAATCAAAGAAAGATGCTCTCATCGATACAAAATCTTATAGTTTTTTAAAGACATCACTTCTTCTTGAAAAATATAAAGAAAAGCTATCAGAAAATAGTAAAGAAATAAGGAAAAATATAGTTTTATTTATAAATCCCTTCAATAAATCTGAGAAGAAAGAAAAAATACTTTTAAAAAGAAAAGTAATTCAACAAAATATTTCAATTTTAAAAGCTAAAAAGACCTGAAATATTAGTTCTTATACTTCAGTAAAAAAATGATATAGTAAAACTCTAGAATTATTACACTCATTTTTTTTAAGTCAATCACAATATGCACTAATACTCATACTTTTAATTAGTATTTTATTTTTAAGTGTTGTTAATTTTTGAATTCTAAATACAGATTTTTCCAAAAATTATATAAATTTAGTAACAGGAATACTCATGCTATTTTTTGTATATTACTTTTCAATTAGCTCTAAAAATATTTTTCTGATAATTATAAATATTGTATTTTTCTTTTTTCTCTTTATATTTTTACAAGTTAATTTCTAGAAAATATAAATATGAAATTTTTAATTTTTCTCTTATGAATTATTTTTTATTTCATATTTTTTTTGTTTTCACTAGAAAAACAAAATGCATACAACTCAATCCTATGAAGTCTTTTTATAGAAGCTCATATATATATAGCCACATCACTAATATTTGTTTTCTTTTTATTCGTATCCTCTAGATCAAATAAAGAAATTGCACCTCGAGATTCGGAAATTGAATCGTCATACAGATTTGATGTTTCTAAAAAAGATATATATGTTTTTGTTAAAATATTTTTCACTCGAATTGTTTATATTTTAGCAATATTACTATTCTACGTATGAATTTGACTCATTTTTCAAGTCCTTCTTTGAAGCTTTCAACTACCTATCATATTTTTACTCTTTAATATACTTGTTTTAGGTCTTTTCTTCGTAGAACATAAATTTATAGTATTTCAAGATTTTTTGAGAATTAATACTGGTATTATTTCAGTATATTATATTTTTCTCCATATATTTTATATATTAGGCTGAACTATTACACTCTCATTTTTTGATGTTCTAAATATAATTTTGTTATTTGTCCTATTTTTTTTCTTTCTTAAAACAGAAAGAAAAAGTCAGTATAAATATCTCATGCAAAGTTATGTAATTGCTTTTGTATTTCTGGAAGTACTCGTTACTTTGAAATATTTCTTTTCATTTCAAGCAAGTCTATATGCAATAACGAGCTTAGTTTTCACATTGATATTTTTTATAAATCCAAGAGAACTTTATAAATATTTTAAAATTCAAATATTTTTAAGTAGAATTTGGGGAATTATTTTTTCTTATTTTTTCCTTATATTTTTAAGCATTTCTCTATTTAATATTAATTTTGTAGTGCTATTACTCTCTCTCAGTTCATTTATTTTGTGATACATACTTTTAGAATTTCATAAAAAATTTCAAAATTATATCAGTCTTTTTTGAGCGAGTTATTGATATTTTATTTGAATGTTTTGAATATTTCTTGCTCTTTGAAAATGAGATTTTGTACAAAATTACACCACTATTTTTCTCTATATTATTTCTGTAGTGTACTTAGTTTTTGATATGCTACGTAAAGATTCTCATATTTTTGATAGTTATTTTTTTCATGTTTTCTCTTTGCTTGTCAATCTTAGTTGTGTCATTTCTTTCTTCTTTTTTATAGATTTTTCTATACTGAGTGTAGCGCTCTTTCTCATAGGAGAATCTCTCTATTTTTTCTACTCTTATTTTTCAATTCGTAAAACAGCTAAAAAATGATTCACTATCTCTTAAAATCTCAAGATATCTCAACTTGAAATATTGTTTGTGTCTTAAATAACGAAAATCAGTTACAGGTTTTAGATTTTTTAGGATTACAAGATACGATTGTAAAAGATATTAAAAAACATCTCAAGAAAAAAGAGTCTATAAATCTTGAATATTTTTTAGGTGGAAGAAAATATTCTAAACTATTTATTCTAATAGATTTAGAACAAAGTTCTCATAGCAGCGTTTTGTTTCTTTGAAAACATTTTCCTAAACTTCCAGATGCTCTTTCATTAATCCTGCCAGAGTCTCAAAATATTGTTGATATAGTAGAGTTAGCTCTCTTGTCTCGCTACAGTTTTCAAAATTATCTATCTAAAAAAACACCTAAAGTTTTAGAGCTTGTAAGCACTATTGAACAAAAGAAAGTTTTACAAAATTCTGAGGAGAAAGTAAAAAATATTTTTTTAGCTAGAGACTTATGAGAGACTCCAGCTCATGACCTCACTCCAGAAATCTTTGCATGAATTGTGAAAAAAAATAAATTTAATCATATAAAAGTAAAAGTATTAACATACAAAGATATTCAAAAAAAATGATTAGGTTTAATCGAGTGAGTATGAAAATGAAGTGTAAACAAACCATACATGGTCATATTAGAACACATTAGAAATAAAAAAAATCCAATTACTGGAATTATCGGAAAATGAGTCACGTATGATACCTGATGAAACCAAATAAAGCCATGAGACTTTATGTATGATATGAAAGGAGATATGTGAGGAGCTGCAGTAGTGTATAGTCTTATGAAAGAGATAGACAGACAGTATAGTGACAAAAACTTTGTAGCATGTCTTATGCTGGCAGAAAACGTTGTTTCTAGTAATGCCTATAAACCATCTGATATTCTAAAATGATATACGGGAAAAACAGTAGAAATTATACACACTGATGCTGAGTGAAGGCTGGTCTTAGCAGATGGAATATCGTATATAGGAAAGAATTATAAAACTCAAAAAATGATTTCTATCGCAACTCTTACCTGAGCTTGTATGGTAGCACTCTGATATAGATATGCCTGAGTAATGGGCACAGATGAAGAATTAATCTCGCAAATAATTGAATACTCAAAAACGAACTGTGAAAAATATATACAACTCCCTTTCGACGATTATTTTGTAGAAAAAACAAAATCAAAAATTGCCGATTTTAATAATCTGGAGAGATCAGTTCATGCTGGAAGCTCTATGGGTGCAGCATTTTTATATAATTTTTTAGAAAATAAAGAAAGTTACACACACATAGATATAGCTGGAGCCTATATAAATGAGTGAGAAGCATACGGTAGAATGCCAAAATGAATGACAGGATTTTGAGTTGAAAGCCTTTCAACAATACTTTTAAAATAATGGATATAAAAAAACATATTCTCTCACTCTTTGAAAATAAAAAGTGTTATTCTTGTCAGCAAGATTGACACTTTTTTTGTCCTAAGTGTGCCAATGATCTTGAAAAATATAGTCCATATTGTTATGTTTGTAAAAAATATTCAAAATGATTTATGATACATGAAACATGTTCTCAATATATTCCTAATATCTCGAGTATTGTGGTTCTTACCCATTACAAATATCCGATAATAAAAAGGTTATTAAAGCTATGAAAATATTATAATAAACCATGAATTTATTGAGATATAATTGATTGAAATAGAGATTTTTTTATACAGGAATCTCAAATTCAAAACAGTGTACTTATTCCTGTCCCTATGCATTTTCTTAGAAGATGGAAACGCTGATATAACCAATCGTATATTATATCAAAAGAATTATCTAAAAATTTAGATGTATCAGTTAATACGAAACTACTTAAAAAAAATAAGTATTCTAAGCAGCAATCAAAACTCAAAGCTTCTCAAAGAAGTAAAAATCTAAACGGAAGCTATAAATGTAATCCTCAAAAGAATATAGATTTCAAAAGTCATATTTATCTTGTAGATGATATAGTATCAAGCGCTTCAACGCTCGAAGAATGCGCCCTCATCCTGAAAAAAAGTTGATACAAAAATATCTCTGCAATCTGTTTAGCAAGCGATTAATTATTGCGGTCTCTCAAGGCTCTTTGAAGGAAACAGTGTCAGAGAAAGCATCTTGAAAGAAATGAACATCTCAAGACTTGCACAATCCTAAAATTGATTACAATGGGATGTTAGATTTTAAGCCTAACTTTTCTCTATGTCAAAATTTCTCGAACTCAAATGAGCTAGAACCCATAATCTTAAAAATATTGATGTAAAAATCCCTAAAAATACCATGACGGTTATTACTGGTCTTTCTGGGTCTGGAAAATCTTCACTCGCATTTTCAACTATTTATGCAATCGGGCAGCAAAAGTACCTAGAGAGTCTTTCAAGCTACGCACGTATGTTCGTGTGAAATAATAAGGATGAAGCTCTCTATGATGAAATTATTGGCCTCTCACCGACTATTTCTATTGACCAAAAGACTACAAACAGAAATCCAAGAAGTACTGTTGGAACTATTACAGAAGTATATGATTATTATAAGCTCTTATTTCTCAATATTTGAGATCGTAAATGTGTGAATTGTGGACACAAAATTCAGAAAGATTCTATGAAGGACATCATAGAATATATTTCAAAGTTTGACCTTGAAACGAAATATTATCTTACTGCCCCAATCCTTAGGAACATCGATTGACTCACAGTTGAAAAAATTAAAAAAGAGATACTGGATGCTTGATTTATAAGATTTTTACTAAACGAGAAAGAATATAATGTCAATAATGAATTTGAACTCCCGAAATGAAAAATTTCAATTCAAATCATGGTTGATAGACTTGTGGTAAAAGACTATTCTACTAATACTAGTTCTGACACGAAAAGGCTAAAAGACAGTATAGATGTAGCATATAAAGTAGGAGATGGACAACTTACTGTATATCTTCTTGATCAAGAAGATACTGAGAAGCGAGACTTCTCACAAGTTTTTGTGTGTTCACATTGTTGACATATTCCTGAAAAACTCAGTATTTCTTCATTTAGTTTCAATTCACATCATGGAGCATGTCCTGAATGTCATGGACTTTGAGAAAAAATGGTCTTTTTAGAAGAGAGTATTGTAAATCCAAGACTGAGTCTTGCAGAAGGAGCTATTTTACCTCCTGGATTTTGAAATTATTTTGAAGCATTGATTCAAGAAGTGGGGAAAAAACATAAAATAAGAACTAATGTTCCATATTCTGAACTTAGTGATGAAGAGAGAAAAAAAGTAATGTATGGAACCTGAAGTGGACAATTCACTGTAAATTTTGTCAGTGAACAATGAAAAAGAAATACGTATAATTCAAAATTTGAAGGGGTTATTAATACACTTATGAGAAGATATTATGATGGTTGAGTAGAAAGTGGAAATTATGACGATTATGTCACTAATGTTAATTGTCCAACGTGTGATGGGTATCGTCTTGCGAAAGAATCACTCAGTGTATTTATTGATGGAATACATATTGGACAATTAACGGATTATAATATCCAAGATACTCAAACTTTTTTTAAATGATTAAATCTATCTTCAGAACAACAAAAAATAGTTGAAAAAGTGAAAAAAAATATATTAGAGAGATTAGAGTTTTTAGAAGGAGTAGGACTTTGATATATGACGCTTTCTCGTAGGTCAAATACTCTTTCTGGTTGAGAAGCTCAAAGAATTCGACTGGCAACTCAAATTTGAGTGAAATTAGAAGGTATTATTTATGTTTTGGATGAACCATCAATTTGACTTCATCCAAGAGATAATGATATGCTAATAAAAAATCTAAAAAAACTTAGGGATGTTTGAAATACGCTTATAATTGTCGAACATGATGAGGATATTATGCGAGAAAGTGACTATATTATAGACGTTTGACCTGGAGCTTGAATTCATGGATGAAATATTGTAGCTACTTGAAACTTTGAAGAGATTTGCAACAATCCAAATTCAGTAACTTGACCATATTTAAGTGGAAGAAAACAAGTTGAGATAGAAAAAAAAGAAAGAACTATTAAAAAATTTCTAAGTATAAAGTGAGCTTCTCACCATAACCTTAAAAACATAGATGTAGATTTTCCAATTTGAAACCTGAGTGTTGTAACGTGAGTTTCTGGTTCATGAAAATCAAGTCTAATAAATGATATATTAGCTAATTATCTTGCAAATACACTCAATAGAGCCTCTAAAACAGTTGGAAAATTTGAGTCTATTACGTGAACTGAAAATTTTGATAAGGTACTTGTTATAGATCAATCCCCTATTTGAAAAACTCCACGTTCAAATCCTGCTACCTATACGTGAGTATTTACATTTATTCGTGAAGTTTTCGCTTCAAGTTATGACTCAAAACTCAGATGATATGCACCTGGTAGATTTTCTTTCAATACACGAGATGGTCGATGTCCAGAATGTGATGGTGATGGTGTCAAAAAAATAGAGATGCATTTTCTTCCTCCTGTTTATACAACATGTGAATCTTGTGATGGAAAGAGATTTAATCCTGAAACTCTTGAAATTAAATATAAATGAAAGACTATTGCAGACATACTTGAGATGACTGTAGAGGAAGCGTTTGATTTTTTTCACGCTCATCCAAGAATAGTGAAGATACTGTGAGTCTTGAATCAAGTTGGACTTGGTTATATTGGACTTGGACAATCGTCAACAACCCTTTCAGGTTGAGAAGCTCAAAGAATTAAGCTTGCCAGTGAGTTATCAAAACGATCTACCTCTAAGACTATTTATATATTAGATGAACCTACAACGGGACTACATTTTCAAGATATACAAAAACTTCTTAAAATTTTAGAGTCTTTAGTAGACAAATGAAACACTGTTATTGTCATCGAACATAATATGAATGTTATTATTAATGCTGATTATATCATTGATATTGGACCAAATGGATGAGATAGTGGTGGACAATTAGTTGGGATGTGAAGTGTACAAGAAATCAAGAATAATCCTGAAAGTTTTACAGGTCAGGCAATCAAAAAATATGAGCAACATTTTAAAAAATGATAATGGATATTTTACAAAAAAACGTAGACATAACAGAATTATCAAATTATAAAACTCCAGCTATTACTGAATATTTTTTTGAAATTAATTCTGAAGAAGATATAGACAATATCTTTAATATTTATAAGTGGGCATCAAAAAAAGATATTCCAGTCTTAATAGTGAGTTGAGGTACTAATATGTTGTTTGCTTTTGATATATATCCATGAGTTATAATCAAAAATAATCTCTCTTGATGGACATATAATACAGAAACTAAAATACTAGAAACTTATTCTCAAGAGCTTATTTGGACAATAGCATTTGAGCTAGAGGATAGGTATAATCAAGACTTGTGGCATAGATTTATAGGACTTCCCTGAACGGTATGATGAGCAATATATTGAAATGCTTGATGTTTTTGACTTGAGACTGAAAATAATTTTTTAGATTGTAGACTTATAAATCTAAAAACTTGAGAAAAGTTGATACTTCAAAAAGAAGAAATGAACTTTGAGTATAGAGATTCTCTCTTAAAGCAGGAGAAGATATATTTTATAATAGATGCGAGATTTGATCTCTCACAAAAAATTGAAAAATATCATAGTGATGTCGATAATATAGATTTTAGAGACAATAAACAACCAAAATGAAATAGCTGTTGAAGTTTTTTCAAAAATCCTAATAAAGAAATTTCAGCTGGAGCATTGATCGAAAAAGTTTGATTGAAATGATATGCAATTTGAGGTGCATATTACTCTCAACAACATGCAAATTTTCTTATGCATGATGGACATGGTACATATAAAGATTTGATTCAACTTATTGAACTTGCACAAAAAAGAGTTTTCGAATCAACAGGGATCCAGTTAGTAAATGAAGTACAAATAATAACAATATAGACATATGACAATAATGCGACTACAAAAATACATGAGTCAGGCTTGAATCTGTTCTCGTAGAAAAGCTGAAGAATACATAAAATTGGGACAAGTATTTATAAATGATAAAGTTGCAGAGCTATGACAATCCATAGATTCAGAAACAGATTCAGTTCGTTTGTGATCCCAGGCTCAAATGAAACAACAGGAGTTTGTCTATTATGTATACAATAAACCTAGAGGCATAGAAACTACCTGTGCTCAAAAATGAGGGAGTTCAATCATAGATGTAATAGACATACCTGAAAGAGTTTTTCCAGTTTGAAGACTTGATAAAGAATCTACAGGACTTATTGTTCTGAGTAATGATGGAAGAATGACAAACTATTTGACACATCCTCGTTATTGACACGAAAAAGAATATGTCGTAGAGACTTTTGGTTCCCTTGGAGATGAGCAATTAGAATCTATGAGACATTGAGTAGACATCGAATGATATGTTACGAAAGATTGTCATGTTGAACGTATAGCAGCCTGAAAATTTTCAATTGTTCTGACAGAGTGAAAAAATAGACAAATCAGAAGAATGGTAGAATCAGTTGGAAGTAAGGTAAAAAAACTAAAAAGAATTAGAGTTGAAAACCTCAAGCTTTGAACACTCGTTGAATGAGAGTATAGAAAATTTAAAAATTCTGAAAAAGATCAACTTTTTAAAAAATTGTGAATTAAATAAATTTAGAGAGTATTTTTTAATATTTTGATTTCATTTCTAATATTTTTTATAATACTCTGAAAATAAAATTGCATTTCTTCTTGATGTAAGAACGATTTTTTTGAAAAAGATTTTATCTTATTATTTTCATTTTGGATTTTTATCAGTGAAGATACAAGAGTGATATCCGAATTAGTGAGATCATTTTTGTTGACTAAAGGTGCAGACAGTTTTTCTATCATTGAATCGAGAATTTTAGCTATTCTATTAGCTACTAAAGAATATTTTTTTTGTTTTTGAGTAACGATAATTTGTTGTTCAATTTGTTCCTGTTCAATATATCATTTCAAGCGGGTATTCAGGACTCTAATATCGGAAACAATGGTATTCATTATTTTATTCGATTCTTCTTCACTATATTCTCAGTTTTTTATTTCATAGAGTTGAGAAATCATTAAAAATAGTTTTTCATTAGCTCGTATCATAACTTCACTTTCTTGTGTTTGTACTTGGTTATAGAGCTTGTTTATGTTTGTTTTGTACTTCGATACATAACTTTGGAGTAATTGAGCTTCGGAATGAGTGCTTGAAGAAATTGTAAACTGATTATTTTCTTTTTTGCTTATTTCTGCAGCATTTAAACTATCTGAACTTGCTCATGTTAAAAATACAGTTAGTATAATGATAAGAGATACTTGCTTCATGTTTTTTAGCGTGAGTTAATTGATTGTATTATATTGCAGTGAGCAAATTAAGCAATCAGATTTATTAATAATTATCATTTTGAAATGTTCATAGTACTTGATTTAGAAACAACTGGTTTATTGGCAAAAGAAGATGAAATTATAGAGATTGCTTGTGTGAAGATTGATAGAAAAACATTTTTAGAAGTTGACAGATTTTCGAGTTTTGTGAAGTCTAAAAAAGAAATTCCTGAGTTCATCTCACAAATAACAAATATCTTTAGTGAAGATATTAGTAATGCTCCGGAATTTAAAGATATTATTGATGATGTTCAAAACTTTATTGAATGATATCCAATTATTGGTCATAATATTCAATTTGATATTTGATTTTTAGAAAGCCATTGAGTGAATGTTTCTAAAAATCCCAGCATTGATACATTTTTTTTGGCAAATTTTTTATGTTCTGATGAAAAATCACTAAATTTATGATATTTGTGTGAAGTTTTATGAATCGAACTTCAAAATGCTCACAGAGCATTGGATGATACACTCGCAACAGCTGAACTTTTTCGTAAATTAATAGCTAAGTTACAATCAAGTTCGTATGAGTATTGAGAATATCTTTATTATTTTTTGGACCAATGTGGAGAATCAGGAATAAAAATATTAAAAGATCTTTATTTGCAAAAGCCGGAATTCGTATTGAGTTCTGAAGAATTTGTGGAAAAATATATTAAAGATTTATCAAATAATATACACGACATTCAAGACATTTCTATGTCTAAAGTAAATGAAAACTTATCTGATTTTCTTGAGAAAATACCTAATTTTGAGCTCAGAGACTCACAAAAGTCTATGCTCGACACAGTGGACAAAACTCTTAGTAATGGGAAGAAATCTCTTATAGAGGCTCCAACGGGAATTTGAAAGACTTTTGCATACTTACTCCCGGCTCTTCAGTATTCTCTTAATTTTTGAGAACAAGTTCACGTATCTACAAGCACAAAAGCACTTCAAGATCAGATTTTTTATAAAGATTTAGCCTTTCTTAAAACACACTTTCCTCATGAATTTTCATATACAAAACTGAAATGAAAACGAAATTATTTATGAGTAAGTTCTCTTCTAGAGTTTATAGATCAACAATGAATTTTATCGAGTTCACATTGCTCGTTTTTACTCAAAATTGTATTATGGAGTATAAAAAGTGAATTTGGAGAACTGGATGAACTTGATTTTTACTGAGAAGAGTTTAGTCATATATCAGAAATTCATGCTTGAAATGGATTTATTTTAAGTGATTCTAACCCTTTTAAACTTCAGGAATTTGCTCACAGAGCGCGTTTGAGAGCTAAGTCAGCCAATATAATCATTACAAATAATCATATTTTATTTCAAGATATAGCTTCTGAGTGATCGCTTCTTGGATGAGTTCAAAATCTTATTATCGATGAAGCACATGTTCTGGAGGATGTTGTTACTAGTTCGCTTAAGAAAACTGTCAATTTTCAACTGATTCAGAAATCATTTCAAAAAATTGAGAAAAAAATACAGAAGTATAAGATTTCTGATTTAGAAATAGATGAAGTAAAGCAAAAAATCCTGTATGAGAGCGCTGAATTGTTTTCTTTTTTTGAATGAGAAATATTTTCAAAATTTAGTTCAGGAGCCCAGTACAAAATGTTGTTATTGAAACAAGATTTTTTTGATGCCCATAAGGATCTATCAGAACTTGCAAAAAAAATAATTTATTCTATTCAATGACTCATAAAAGAAATAAAAAGCTTAGATGAATCTATTTCTCAAAAATTATCTCAAGAGATGCAAGAGCTTCTTAATATCAAGGATATTTTTCAAACATTTTTTGAAAATAGAGATATGTCAGAATTTATATATTATATGAGTTATGATGACACTAGAGGCCTACAACTCCATACTACTGTATTGAAACCTGGAAATTTTTTAGAAGAGAAACTCTGGTCATCACTCAAAAGTGTTATTCTCACAAGTGCAACCTTGCAGTTGAGTGAAGATTTTTCATATATTCAATGAGTGTTATCGCTTGATGATTTTGATACATTTGTACTTCCCTCAGATTTTGATTATCATAAACAAGCCCTTGTTTATATACCTCAAGATTTAGGCAGTATTAAAAATAATTTACCTGAAATTATAGATTTTCTTGCTGATTTCTTTAGAGTTGTAAAAGGAAGAACCCTTATGTTGTGTACAGCTTTTTTTGTTATCAGAGAGATTTATACGAAGTATAAGATTATACTTGAACGTGAAAATATAAATTTATTAGCTCAATCTATCAGTGGTAGTAAGTATAAGCAAATAGACTTTTTTAAAAAGAATCCAGAAAACTCAATTCTTTTGGGAACAGATACCTTTTGGGAGTGAATCGATATTCCATGAGATGATTTAAAATATCTCCTCATTCATAAAATCCCCTTTAGTGTTCCAAGTGACCCTATTTTTCAAGCGAGAAGCCAATTATACAAGGATAGTTTCAGTGAATATGCTATTCCTAAGTCTATTTTGAAGTTGAAGCAGTGATTTTGAAGGCTGATTCGAACAAAAAGTGATACTTGAATTATAGTTTTTTTAGATGATAGAATTTATTCAACCAAGTGGTGAGAAAAATACTATCAAGCCTTCCCTAAGGATATCAAAATTCGATACTGATCCAGTCAAAAACTTATAGATTTATTAGATAAAAGTAAGTAATAACATTTTTTAAATAATGTAAAGAACTAAATTTTGTATCTTTAGGTAATTATATGCTAATATAGTGTATATTACTTCTTAGTTATACAAATGAGCCAAGAAAAACAAAATCAAATAGAATCTGAAAATATATTCGATGAATTTTCACAATCTGAAAATCTTATTGAAGAAGTGAAACATACAGACGAAAGTTTTAAAAAGGACAGTTTCTATTATCTTTCTATTATTACTAAGTCACTTATATTACTAAATATATTTGTCTTTTTTATGTTTGTATTGTGATTTTCTTATATATTTGTTCAAGAAAATACCTCAAATAAAGAGTATTCATATTTAAACCAAGTTTGCTGATTAATTGTATGAGAGGTACATAAAGATATTAATAGCTGCCGCAGTGTGAGTTCACTATTAATATCATATAAAAATGATGTAGAGACCTTAAAAATTGACCAATCAAAAACAATATTACCCCTTTTATGAGATGCATATGCCATTGAGAATTTCAATTTTTCAAAAAAAGTTCTCTTTTTGCTAGAGAAAACAGAAAAACGAACTCAGCCATTGGATATCTTAGCTGCATTTGATGCAATCAAACTTCAGTATGAACCAACTGATAAAGCTGAAATTAGCTGTACAAACATCCAAATATCAGCAGGTGATATAATGAGTCTGAGTTGTGAAGCTTATTCATCAGATTGGGATACAAAAATAGTAAGTTTAAATTCTGGAAATATTAGTCAATCAAAACGTTGATGAACTTCCATTTCTAGAGCTGCAAGTTTTATGAATTATATTGAAAATGCCAGTGATTCGCCATTTAGTATTATTGAAAAAACTGAGATATTAAATTCTCAAGAAGTAAATGAGCCACCTTATACACAGAAAACAAGTTTTCAGATACAATTACAATACAATAAAAAAGAATCAGTATTATTTTAAAAGAAATTATGAAACAAACACAAAGAATGCGAAACGCAGTCATACAGTGACTGATACTCAACAGTGTCATACTTATTATCTTTCTATGAGTGGGGGGCTTTATCCTTCTTCCTAGATTCATTGCAGTAGAATGAATGAAAAAAGATTTAAATATTACGGCTACCACGTATAAAAATTTTCAAAAAAAAGGTATATCTTTTACGGATTTGAAACAATCACTGCAAAGTGAGTCTCTGAAAAATGATTCTTTCTCTAAAAATTTAGTGAAAAATATTGATGAGAGCTTTTATAATAATGTATTTTCCAATACCTGATCTAGTGATTTTATATCATACCTTTGAGAGCTTAAAATAAAGCTCAATGACAAAAAAAATTCAAGTGATTATATTACCAAGGACAAACTCATTTCACAACTTATTCCAGTATATGCTAAGAATAAATCACAAGATGTTACCGAAGTCAATGATTTTGATTTTATTAACCATGTTGAAAATCTCATTTATAGCTTTAATATCGACTCACAATGAGAAATTTGAGTTTGAGAAATCCAACAATTAGAAACAAAAACGAGCAATACGAAGGAAAAAGAAAAAAATAATCTTGATGAAAATATTTATAAAATACCGCTTTCTTTAGATGTAACATGAAAAAAATCTGACGTTGCTAACTTTATCCATTATTTTGAAAAAGTTGCAGCAATTGAAATTAATGATGATTCCTTCAAAGTATATGATGATAATTTCATACAATCTTCTGTTTCTAGTAGTAATGGAGTAACAAAAAATAATATATATGAAAATCAAGTAGCTGATATATCTCTCATAGAATTTCCTGAATATCCAGATTCTTCAAATATTAAAAGCAATAATGACCTTATAACTCTCATGAAGACCTCACAATGAGAGCAGAGATACTCGGCACGAATCAATATAAATTTCTATGTTGCAGGTATCCCAAGTTATATTATGCAATCTAGCATAGTTTCACTAGGGGAGTCTTATAGTTCTCTTTCAAAAGATATTCTTCAAGCAAGTAAAAAATATTCTCTCCAGTCATCAAAATTTACTACCTGAGATAAAATCCAAGCCCTCAGTACTCTTAATTCTTTAAATCAACTTACAGAAGAGCTGAAAGACGAAGTTCAAGTACTTCAAAAGTCATTAAGTACCACAACAGATATGTATAAGGTATATGAAGAAGCTATAAATCTACAAACTAAGATTGATAAAATTAAAGCGAGTTACGAATCTACTATAGCAATACTTTCACTCAATAATTAATTATGAACTATTTAGAATCACTTGAAGAATTAAAAAACTTAGTGTACAAATGAGATAACGTCCAGAAAATTTGTGATCTCATTATTGCTACTTGAGTTTTATGAAATGCTTCTGATATACATGTTGAGCCATTAAGTTCTTATGTTCGGCTGAGGTACAGAATTGACTGAGAATTACGAGAGATTCTAGAATATCAGTCGTTTCTTCATACCTGAATCATTGCGAGATTCAAAATACTCTCAGAACTCAAAATTGATGAATCTCGTGTTCCTCAGGATGGGAGAATTAGTAAAACTATTGATAGTAAGCCACTTGACCTCAGAGTATCAACTCTTCCAACGGTCCATTGAGAAAAGATAGTAATGAGAATTGTTGACAAGTCTAAAAAGATTCCTGAACTTGGTCAATTATGAATTGAATGAAAGAACCTGAAACTCCTTATAAAGGCAATAGATCTTCCAAACTGAGTTATACTGACGAGTTGACCAACAGGTTCAGGTAAGTCCACAACGCTGTATTCAATTCTTACTATCTTAAACAAACCAGATATAAATATTATGACACTTGAGGATCCTGTAGAAAATCAAGTTGATGGTATCAGTCAAAGTCAGGTGAAACCTCAAATCGGGTATACCTTCGCAAATGGTCTGAGAACAGCCTTAAGACAAGACCCAGATATTATCATGGTATGAGAGATGCGAGACAAAGAAACCGTTGATATTGCCATTGAAGCTTCATTGACATGACATCTTGTATTGTCCACTATCCATACAAATAATGCTTCTGAGACTATTACACGTATACTCAATATGGGGGTACAGCCATTTCTTATACCAGCATCACTCAATATTGTTATTGCTCAAAGACTTATCAAAAAATTGTGTCCAGAATGTAAGCAGGAAATGAGTATTTCAGAAATAGACAAAATTACGCTGAAAAATATAAAAAATTCACTTTCTATTACTCCTAAAGATGAGTTACAGGCCAGAGTATCTGAAGAAACGCTCAAATCACCAAAATTCTTTAAAGCAGTTGGTTGTCCGGCTTGTGAAAATAATTGATATAAATGAAGAGTCTGAATCTATGAAATGCTTGAAATTACTCCATGAGTGAAGGATATGATTCTTAAATGAGAATCAGCATTTAATATAAATAGACAAGCTGTACTAGATGGGATGATTTCATTGGAACAAGATGGTATAATAAAAGCTCTGCAATGAGAAACTACTCTTGAAGAAGTCTATAAAGCATCTAAAACACAAAACGAAATTTAAATATAAAACACGAACATGGAAGATATTATCATTTTATGAGAAGAGGAAAATAAGGAATTTAATATAGATTCTCTTTCTTCACACAACAAAAAATCAAAAGATTCTATGACTTTCATGGATAATTTAAATGCGTTTGTTTCATCTTTCCAGAAAATTCATACAAAAGATAAAATTATCTTCTATCGACTTATGTCGACTATGTTGAATGCTGGTATGACGCTTATAAAGTGAATCTCAGTGCTCGAGAAACAAGAGAAAAATCCACTTTTTAAAAAGATGCTCTGAGAAATGATAATATGACTTCAGGAGTGAAAAAATCTTTCCGATTGTTTAGATGTATACCCATCTTCCTTTAGTGAAGCTGAAATCTGAGTTATTCGTTCAGGAGAAAAAACCTGAAAATTGAATGAGGTTATGACTTCGTTGGCTGATCAAGTAGAAAAAGTAGCTTCTATAACATGAAAATTAAAGGGAGCACTTATATATCCTGCAATGATTATGTTAGTAGTACTTTGAGTTATTGCTGTTATGATGATTGTGGTAGTTCCTAAGCTTCTTGAAATTTTTGAGGATAAATCAGCTCTTCCTCCATCAACACAATTATTAGTATTTCTTTCGGATTTCTTTGTATGATATTGGTATTTGTTGATACTTTTTTGTATTATTGTTTATTTCAGTATTACATTTTATAAAAAAAGCCCAAGTTGAAAATATAATTGGGATTCTTTTGTTCTACATGTACCTATTTTTTGAAGTATAGTAAAAAAAGTAACCCTTTCTAAGTTTTCCAGAGTATTTTCAGGTCTGATGTCATCTGGAGTTTCTGTCGTTGAGTCACTTAAAATAGTATCGGAAGCTGTATGAAATGAAGTTTATAGACAAAGAATATTACTACTTTTAGAAGATGTTCGTAAGGGGATGAAGATGTGGGAATCACTTGAATGAGACAAACTATTTCCTGATATAATGGTGCAAATGATTCAAGTAGGGGAACAATCAGCCAAATTAGATGTCACGATTATTAAGGTTGCTGACTTCTATGATGAACAGGTCGACACCATGGCAGCGACTCTTAATAAATTGCTGGAACCGTTCATTATAGTATTCCTCGCAGTAGTAGTTTGATTTATTGCAATCGCTATCATGCAGCCTATTATGAACCTCGCAGATACTGTTTCTCAAAGTTAAAACAGTGTTAAAATGCTTGCTAAAAAAATTCCTATAGTTCGGAATTTTTTTGTGTGAAGAATAAGTGAAATGCTGGTGTAATAGTTGCATTGACTCAAAAATAGATTACTATATATCTCGTTAAATATTGGTCCTTAACATGACTTGAAATTTCAAAAACTTTACATAAATAGTAGAGCGAGACTTTAGTTGTATTGAAAAACCGTAGAACAGGGGGGAGAGAGTATTTTATAGATATAGAATATTTTCTCCCCTTAGTTGTGCGCAAATCGACTATGGGTTAAGGCTTTAACCGTTCATTGTGAGAACATTGTTTTTATTTTGTAACTCGTATACATTTATGAGTACTTTTGCTAAAAAAGTTACTTCAGCTGTTGCTGGTCTTGCTATAGTTTTTTCTATAGTTTCACCTCTTGCTGGAGTTTCTGCTGCTTACACTTCTGTTGAAGCAGCAAATAAGCTTTCAACTCTCGGTGTGATTGTTGACCAATCTGCTAATCCTACGGAATACAGACTTGGTGATAATCTCCTAAGAAGAGAAGGTGTTAAGGTGATGATGAATATTTCATCTATCGCTGTTGTTGATAATTGTGAAGGTAAGTTCAACGACCTATCTGCTACTGACTGGGCATGTAAATATGCTGAAACAGCTCTAGCTAATGGTTTAGTTGCTGCTAACCCTTCTTTCTCTCCAGATAGACTTCTTTCTAAGATTGAAGCTCTTAAAATGGTATTTCAAGGAAGAGACCTTGAAAGAGAAGAAAACGCTGACTTTAGAGTTGGTTATGTAAATTCTGCTGTTAATATGGGTATTGCTACTGAAGCATTTACTGATTATGATACTGCAGTAACTAGAGGACAACTATTCGTATGGGCTGCTAACGCAATCGATGCTGATGAAGAAGTTGTTGTAGAAGATGATCTTCTTTGTGCTATTCTTGGTACATGTGAAGATGACACTACTGTAGATCCAGTTGATCCAACTGAACCTACTACTCCAACTACTCCTACTGTTAACGGTGAATTAGAGATTACTCTTTCTCCTATGACTCCTGCTGCTGCTACTATTCCTGGTGGAGTTGCTGGTCTTAGAGTTGTTGCATATGATGTAACTGCTGGAGCTGATGATGTAACTATCAATCAAGTATCTATTAGAAGATCAGGACTTTCTGATCAATATACTATTGAACAAATTGCTATCTTTACAGATGCTGGAAGAGTTTCAAACGCTCGATCAGATAATCAAGATAACGACACTACTGCTCAAATCAACCTTTCAAACGGTGGACTTGTAGTTATGGCTGGTGAAACAGTTACTATGTACGCTGTTGTTGATGTTGCATCTGTAGTTGATGCAGCTAATGACCAATTCTTTCTTACTTTAGTAGATGTTAAGTCTAACTCTACTGATTTAGAACTTACTGGTAACCTTACAAGTAATAAATTTACTGTAGGTTCAATCGATGCTCCTTTAATTACTATTAAAAATGGAGGTTCAGTTTCTAATCCTAACTTAGGAGAAGATAACGCTGATATCTTTGAATTTGAAATCGAAGGTGCTTCTGATGAAGATATTATTCTACAATCTATCACTTTTGAAGCTGATGGAGACGCAGAAGATGATCTTATGAATTTTGAACTTCTTATGGGTGGTAAAGTTATAGCTACTCAAGAAATGATGAGTGGTGATTACCTTATATTCAATATCGACGGTGGACTTAGAATCCAAGAAGATAAAAATGAAGATTTCATTGTTCGAGCTGACGTTGTAGACGGAGCTGCTGATGTTATTAGATTTAGAATAGATGAAAGACTTGACGTACGAGCTGATTCTACTAAATTTGGTTTCGGTGCTACTTCTAATATAACTGCAGTTGATACTTTTGGTGAACTTAATGAAATCACTATTCAAGCTGGTGAACTTACTTTTGTTGAAATCGACGCTGATTTTGATGAAGTGAGAGAAGATAAAGATAACGTAGTTCTTGGTTCAATCCGAGTTACTAACCTATCTAGTCAAGCTCTTGAATTAGCTGATTTTGGTGTTGATATTTCACTTGATAATGGTGGTTTATCTGCTCTAGGTGCTACGGCAACTGGTACTCTTACTGTTACTGAACTTCTTACTGTTACTGAACTTCTTACTGATGTTGAACTATTTAATGAAGAAACAGGTTCTTCTTATACATTAGATGCTAATCCTACTAAAGCTGTTCTTTCAGGTAATGATTCTACTGCTCTCTACTCTGATAACAATATCGATGCTGTAATTCCTGCTGGAGTTTCAACTTGGTCTATTAGAGCTGATACTGCAAAAGATATTAGAAACTTTGATGCTTCTTCTATTGATATGTCAGTAGACGTTGTTGCTAATGTTAGAGTTAATGAAACTGCTGACGATGAAAGAGTAACTGATATTACTCCTTCTACTCTATCTTTCAATTCTATTGATGGATCTGAATCAGGTGCTAAAATTTCAGCTATTCCTCTTTCTGACACTACTGTTGTTCGAGGTGCTACTGATGTTAGAGTACTTGAATTTGAACTAGAAGCTGAAGAAGTTTCTGCTATTACAGTTGATCAATTAACTGTTCAAGTAACTGGTACTGGTACTAGTGCTGTTTCTAGACAAGAAGTTTCTAATGTTAAATTATATAAAGGTTCAGAAGCTACTGGTAACCTACTAGATAGCGAATCTCAAATTGGTACGAACGGTGCTGTAACATTTAGATCATTTACTGGTTGAGATGTTATGATTGCTGCTAACGCTACTCAAAAATTTGTAGTAACTGTTTCATTTGTTGATTCAGTTGACGCTGTAAATAAAAGTAACTATCTTACTTCTCTTACTTCTATCTCTATAGAAGATGATGAAAATGATGATGTTATTGTTTCTAATCTTCCATTAAACTCTGGAAGAGACGTTGCTGTTACTAATGCTGGAACTATTCAAACTCTTGCATTTGACCCAGCTAACGCTGATAACGAATTTGATAAATTAGCTCTTGCTGGAAACTCTAAAGTAATCGTTTCATACGATGTTAGAGCTGACAACGAAGCTGTTGAAGTTCAAGAAGTAACTTTTGATATTTCTAATGCTACTGCTGATTTAAATAAATCAGTTGTAAACGCTACACTTCTTCTTGATGGTGTTGCTATTGCTACTAACAGAAATTCTGAAATTACTCAAAACGAAATCAGATTTACTGATGTTGCTAACCTAGTTATTCCTAGAACAACTAGTGAACTTGCTCTACAATTAAACACTGCTACAATCGGTGAAGACTTTGTAGGGAAAGAACAAAACAATCTTACTGTTACTAGAGTAACTCTTGCTGACTTAGAAGGTCAACAATCAGGAAAAACTATTTCTGATGTTTCTTCTGCTGTTACTAACTCTAGACAACTTTCTATAGTTAGAGCTGTTGTTACTCCTGCTGTTGTTTCTACTTTCAGTACAAATGATCAAACTTCTGAACTACGACTTGTTGTAGAAGGTGGAATGAACACTTCTGATAATGGAAACGCTGTACAAGCTGAATTAACACAACTTAAGATAGAAGTATCTTCTGTTACAGGTACTGGTTGAGATCTTGTTGTATTTAATGGTAATGGTACTCAAGTTGGTACTGTTGCAATTGCTACTGCTTGAACTTATACTGTTGCTATAGATGATCCTAATGTATCAACTCCTAATGGTGATTCAATCGGTACTAACAATGAAGTTTACCGACTTGAAACTACTGTTAATGCTACATACAGACTTGCTAAAGATGGAGTAACTTACTCTGTTAATGGTAATGGATCTACTAGTACAAAACTTCAAACTACTCTTCTTCTTGGACAATACGTTAGAAATAACTAGTATTATTCTTGATAAGATTACTTTAAAGTAATGTTTCAAAAAACCCTACTCGAAAGAGTAGGGTTTTTTTGTTGTCTTGATTCTAATTAATACCACCATATTTTATAGTAATTAAATTGAAACGTATATAAAAGCCCTTCTCTATATGAGAAGGGCTTTTATTGTATTATGTGAAGTGAGATATTATTGAGCACTTGTATCAGTAGCTCCTGTAGCTCCTTCTGGAAGTATTTCAATAATTTCAAATTCTCCAAATTGAGTAGGGAGTTTCTCTCCAACTTCAAGTTCGTAACCAGCTGCTACAAAGCTTGCAAGATCTGATTTAGGAACAACTTGTTTTCGTTCTTCATCAAATTCACCGTAAGCATCTGCTGGAGCAAGTTCAAGAGTTTTCTTTTCTCCTTGTTTCATTCCAACCACTCCAGAATCAAAACCTGATATCATTTGTCATTCTCAAACTGTAAATGAAAGAGTTTCTCCTCTGTCATATGAGCTATCAAACATTGAACCATCTTCTTTGAGAGTTCCTTTATAGTGTACATCCACAGTATCTCATGATTCTACAACGTCTGCTGTAGCTCCTGAACCTGATTTAGTAATTGATACCATTTCAACTTCAAAAATAAGTGTTTTACCAGCAAGTGCGTGGTTTGTGTCGAGTACGACGCTTCATGTCAATTCAGCCATATCTGATCAAGAGTTAGTTTCTAAAGTAGTATCATTGTTCAATGCTCCAGTATTCGTAGTATCAGCATTATCTGCTGTACTACAACTTGCGAGTCATGCTATAAGCAAGAGCCCGAGTATGATTCATATTTTTTTCATAACATTTTGTTTAGTAAAATAGTTTGAGCTATCTTTTGAGTCGAATCTTTTTTCTCTCTTCGAGAGTTTTTCACTGCAAAAGTCGCAGAACATATTCTATAAATATTTTATCATTTTCAAAAAGTTTTGTTGGGCTTCTGAGTCTTGTTGCGTCAGTGACTTGAAATTTTACAGCAGTATCTCTGTTGAGAAATTTCTTCATAGCAGTGAGGTTTCATGTGCTTTGGAAATCGATTTGATAATTAATTCATACTCTTTTTATATTTTCGATACAATATTCTCTCGCTAATACTTGTGTCTCTAATAGAATAAATAAATTTTCAGTTTGTGTATCTACGACTCAATCCTCATTATTCTGGAAAAAACTTTGTTTTAAATACTCTAAATCATCTATGTCTTCTATTTGTTCTATTTCTCTGTAAAAATGCAATTTATCTGTTTCTGAGAGAAAGAAGTTGTCATGTATTCAGGCAGACAACATTAAGTCTATTTGACAGTTTTTCACTTTTTTAATCGTATTTTCGGCTTCGTTTTTAATGTCTTCTATCTTTTCTTCAAGCATTTTAAGGAATAAAGACACTCAAATCTCTTGCGCTTGTCCACTTTGTTTCACTCACAGTATATCTCATCCTCATCGTATTTCAAGGTCCTTCATAGCCAATTCAAATCATGCTCAGAGATAACTATAGTCGACAATAGTTTTAATACGTTTTGCAGCTTCTCCATCGATAGAATCTTTATGATACAGGAGATAACAGTATCATTGTGCATCAGATCGTCATACTCTCCCTCGAAGCTGGTGTATTTGAGAGATTCAAAAACTCTGACATTCATTGATAAATATTGTATTTACATTTGAGAAATCTATTCCATTTTCTATTACCGTAGTAGACAATAAAATATCGTATTTTTTATTTTTAAAATCTAGGATTCGATCTTCCAGTTCGTCTCACGGAAGTTGTCCATGTGTAATTATAACTTTTCTTTTTGGGAAGAGAGCTTCAAGTTGTTTTTTATACACTTCAATATTAGAAACTCTATTATGGACAAAAAATATTTGTCATCATCTTTTAAACTCTTGTTCTCAGGCATCTTTTATAATCTTTTCATTGTATCGAGTTACAAATGTTTCTATACTCTTTCTCCCCTTTGGTGGTGTTTTGAGGAGTGATATATCTCTGACTCAAGAAAGAGCAAGATTCAAACTTCTGGGTATTGGAGTCGCTGAGAGTGAGAGAATATCGATATCTGATTTAATATTTTTTATTTTCTCTTTATCTACCACCCCAAACTTATGTTCTTCATCCACAATCATTAGCCCAAGTTTTTTCCACTTCAGTTTATCTCAAAGTAGCCTGTGAGTTCCTATTACCATATCGATACTTCCTGATTGAAGTCATTTTAAAACTTGAGTTGCATGAGCTTGACTCTGAAGTCGAGTAAGAACTTCTACAGTATAAGGAGTATTTTTAAATCTTTCTATTGCTTTGTTGTAATGTTCATGAGCCAGAACGACGAGGGGAGAAATAAGAACTACCTGTTTGCGATTTTGGAGTGCGAGAATTGCAGCATTAAATGCTATTTCAGTCTTTCCAAATCACACATCACCAACGATGAGTCGATCCATATTTTTAGTACTCTGCATATCAGAAAAAATGTCATCAATTGCATTTGCTTGGTCAGGAGTATAGGTATAGGGAAATTCACTTTGAAAAGCTTCAATCTTATCTTGGTTTAATATATTTTGATTTCAGCTACGAAATTTACGCTCAGCAAAATTTTTAAGGAGTTCCTCTGCTATTTCTCGTATATCTTCGTGTATTTTTTTCATTTTTCGTTCCCACACTTTTCCACTGAGAGGAGTAATACTTGGATTCTCTTTTCAGACATATTTACTGAGTCTATGAACCTCAGTGATTGGAACAAATAGTTTATCTTGATCTTTGTATTGAATTTCTAAGTATTCTTTTTGTATTTCTCAGAGTACTTTTTTAATAATTCCGTTAAATACTCAAATTCAATGGTCAATATGTACGACAAAATCTCATTTTTGTATTTTGAGCAATAAGTCTATATCTGCTGAGAGCTTCTTTTTAAGTCTTTTTCTGATAAATATTTTTTGAATAATATCGTCAGATATATAACTTCTATTATTATTTTTTTGAGCTGAAATCTTTTCAAAACTTGAGAATCCAGTATGTTTTATAGCTACTACTTCAGCAACAGAAAGAGAATTATCTTTGAGATATTCTTCTATCATTTTTGTATATCTCGAATATATGGAGATAGATCAAGGATTTTGCTCTATATAGTTTTGAAATTCTTCTACATTTTGTATAGATATATCTCAAATTCACAGTTTTGTTTTCTTTTGTTCGAGTGATGCTAGGAGACTAATAGATGCGAATTGATATTTTTTGTGAGTAAGTTTTTCAAAAAGTGGGTGAAATTCACATCAATCAAGTACAAGGAAAATTTCATCTTGTACTAATATATCTGATAAAATAGGATTTTTAATTGTTTTTTTTCAAATTTGATCTGGTATTTTAAATATATTTTCTAGAGAAGAAATATATACTTGCTCAACCTTATTTCAATCCACTACAATACTCTCAATTTCATCTCCCCAATAATTTAAAAGAGTTACTTGTCCTCAAATTTGAAAAATCTTAATAATATCTCATTGTCTGAGATAACTTCACTGTTTTTCATATTCGTGATAGTCATATCATATCTCTTGTAATCCTTCCATAAGACTTAATTGTGGGTAGGATTTTCAAGTTTGAAGTGTTATTTGTGAGTCGAATAATTTTTGATGAACTTCTTTCTTTACATCATCAATTGATATCCAAAAGAGTGTACTTCAAATACGCTGAGAACACGCTATGATATCTTCAGCACTTTCAAGTTCTTTGTAGCTTATACCCAAATCTTGGGCAAGTACTTCATATTTTTTTGAAATATCAAAGCTTGGAATTATTTGCAAAAAAGATCACTGTGTTTCAAGTGTATTTTTATAAACAAGCAGTTTTGAGAAGTATGATCCAGCTTGTGTATATTGAGTATGGGGTTTGAGAATCTCAAATGACATAGATAATGTTCTTAATATATTGCAAAAGTATAAAAAAAATCTAAGCTTTTACAATCTGGTTCTTGATATATACATCGTTTTTCCTACAAGTATCTTACTTTATAACACATAAGCTATGATTTTATTTTTTGATTGAGTTTCTTCATCTTGATATATTGCTATTTATAGCAACGACAGAAAGTTAATTCACAGTGAGAGATTCTCCATGGCCTGAAACGAAAGCTCTAAGTCTCTTAGTATAATATCTACTTTTTTAAATTCTAAAAATATAGAATTTCGTGATGTACAAGAAATATTATGTGTTAATGGACCTGGAAGTTTTACTTGAATACGTACCATTAGTCTCGTAATTAATACAATTTCTTTTATGTATCCACATATTACTCTGACACCTATTTCTATTTTTGATCTTTACTGAGATTTATATCCTTTAGTATTCCCAAGCTCAAAGCGAGATTTGTTTGTGAAATATGAAAAATGAGCTATAATTGAAGTTGTTAAAAACGAAGATTTTGAATCAAAAACATTCGATAATCTTCTCATTTATGGTGATCTAGATATTTCTAGATTTAAAGCTCGCTATATACTTGATTCTAACAGAGACTATGATTCTTTTGTACAATATGTTGTTATACAAAATATGAAACGTATTGCACCTCTTTATATGAAAAAACCTACTATTTCTTAACTCCTTCTTATGACAGTAATCATGAGCAATCTCAGAGCCTGAGAAAAAGTTGATCTCGTCGTGAGAAGACACTGGATAGCTTTTGTACTATTAGGTGTTTATGGATGAGCATGAGTTGCTTTCAGTGTGAGCATTTTCTTCATTCTTTGAGTATGAAGTGGAGTCTTGCTTATCATGACTCTATTTTGGATGTTCTATCTCCTATTTATGTATGTTACGTGGCTTAACTATGAGTTAGATATATTTATTTTTACCAATAATCGTGTTGTTTGTATAGAGCAGAAATCTTTTCTTAATAGAGCAGTTTGAGAAACCACTCTTGATAAAGTTCAGGAAGTTTGAATAGAAACGAAAGGACTCTTTGCAAATATATTTGATTTTGGAACTCTCAGTATTATGACGGCTGGTTCAACTGAGAGTTTTGATATGTCATTTTGTCCTAAACCAATGATTCATTCTAGATATATAAATAATTTAGTCGATAGATATAGAGATTCATTATATGGAGGGTGAAAAACGACAAAAGATGACAAAAGAAAAAAGCTTCAAACAGTGTGAAAAATGCAAACAAAAGAAAAAGTTAAAACCATTATAAATGGTGATGAGACAGACTTAGATTTTTAATCTATCCACATCGCATCTCAAAATGAGAAAAATCTATAATCAGACTCTACGGCATGTTCGTAGGCTTTTTTTATGATTTCTTGACTCGCGAAACTCGACACAAGCATGAGAAGTGTCGACTGAGGGAGATGAAAATTTGTGATGATACTATCTACAAATTTCCACTCATACCCAGGATATATAAATATCTGTGTGTCCATATTACCGTGTTTCATCTGTCAATTACTATCTGACATACTTTCTAAGGTACGTACTGAAGTGGTTCATACTGCAATGATTCTTTTTCAAGAGGCTTTGTATTGGTTTAATCTCTGTGCTGTTTCTTTATCTATCTCGATATACTCGCTATGCATATGATGTTTCGTGACATCTTCAATCTCGACATTAGCAAAAGTCCCAAGTCCAACATGAAGCAGTACTTTTTCTATTATTACTCATTTTTTTTCGAGCTTCTCTAAAAGTTCAGCAGTGAAGTGCAATCCTGCAGTAGGAGCCGCTACACTCCCAGATTTCTCTTTATCATTGTAGACCGTCTGATATCTCTCACTTGGTGACTCAGAGTCTTTTATATAGGGAGGAAGAGGAGATTCTCCAATTCACTCTACTGTATCTAAAAATTCGTTTCAACCTTGAGTAAACTCTACTATTCTTCATTTTTCACTGATACTTTGTATTTTTCATGTCATCTGTGTCCCAGAAAAATGAATCACGGTTTCAGGTTTCAGTTTTTTTCCTGGATAGACAAGACAATCCCAAGTAGAATCCTTGATTTGTTTATGTAAAAATATTTCACATTTTTTCTCTGACTCTCAAATTATTCATTTGAGTCTGGCTTTGATTACTCTCGTTTTATTTACAACTAGTACATCATTTTCTCAGAGCATGCCAGATATATCTGAAAAAATCTTGTCTTGTATCTGTCCATTATTTCTGTCCAGAATCATGAGTTTTGAGCTATCTCGAGGTTCTGCTGGAGTTTGGGCGATTTGCTTAGGTGGCAATATGTAGTTGAAGTCGGAAAGTTTCATAAAAAAATATCTAGAAAATTAATTCTAGATATTGTAGTGATTTTTCCTGTGATTCAAGATTAGTTATTTTCACTGGTTTGACTAGCATTATTTTTAAACCAAACGGAGTAGAGAACTTCTTTTCAATTTTTTCTATAATCCAAATATTTTTCAATTACTTGTTTGAGATAATCTCACGTGAGATTATCTTTATTAGAAGTATCTATTCCAGAGGCATCAACAAATTCTTCAAACTTGCTCGTTTCTTTTCCTTCTCTGTTTCAAAAGAGATTATTAAATTTTTCTTCTAGAGTATCCTGTTCTCATAAAGTTGGTATTTCTTCCATTGAACTGATAATTTTTTTGGCAGTTTCTGTAAGTTCTCATTCTTCTGGAAATAACTCTTTCATTTGAGTAATGGCAAACGGACTTATATTTCATTCTGAAAGCTTTGTTCGAAAGAGATTACGTCATTGTTCTATATTTGTTGGAGCTACTTCTTCTGCTGGAGCTTCCTCAGCTAAGGTAACTCATTCTTCTTTTTTTTCTGTCTGCTCGATTCAGAAAAATTCTCAAAATCCGACTAATCCTTCTGAAATTGCTTGTAATATGTCACGTATTATTTTTGCTATTCATGTTAATTCTACTTCACTGTCAGGTATTATATCTGGCATTTCGCCTTCTCCATTTCCTCCAGCATCCTTGAGTGCTTGCTCTATTTTTCCCTGAATAGATGCTATATTTTCTCAGGTATTCTTTGCTATTTCCGACAAATCATTTTGTATATCAATTGGGAGTTCACTATTTTCATCAATATTTTGTTCTTCTATTCTTGCTATAATATCTGCTTCTGCTATAGCTCCAGTAAAGAGTTCATTAAAAAAAGTTGCTCATGTACTTGTTTGACTAAATATATAGTTCATATCTCACCCTCAAGCTATCGTCATTTCTGAGGTTTGAACTTTGAGAGAGTCCAAATTTGACTGGATTTGTTCAGAAATAATACTCTCTCAATCAAGTATAGCTTGGATATCTTCTTTCGTAATAGTGTCCTTTGATGTGAGCTGATCTATAATACTGAGAGTGAGTGCAGTACTAAGATTATCTTTGGATTTTGATGATATGTCTATTCCAGAAAATACTCACTCATTTCCAAATAATATATTTTGTGATTGTATGTCAATTGTATCAAGTTCTTCTGAACTGAGTATTTCAGTTTCTCAGAGTATATCAGAACTAGATACTCACTCCTTAATTTGATTTTGCATAAATATATCTAAATCTCCCTCAATGGTTCCAGATTGAATATTTTGTGAAAGAGAATTTAAACCTTCTCACGCAAGTATGTTTTTAAGTTCTTGGAGTTCATCACGTGTCATTACGAGGATTCACTCTCTCTCAGTAACTAAAAAAGCATCTAATGACTTTTGTTCAGCTTCTGTAAGACTAGCCTTCAGTTTTGTGATGTCATCTTGTTTAGATAAGTCTACTTGTTCTGGTGATTCAAAAGACATAGTGTATAAATAAAAAATATATGCTAATAGTGTAGCATATATTTTTGGGTGGGGCAAGGATTAGCTTTCAGGAAATAAATTTCCAATTACATCACTTGGGAGATCCAAGAAAGACTTTTTATATAATTCTCATGTAGTGAGCTCTCACGACTCTATTTTTGCTATTAACTCATCTCAGTTACTAATTCATAAATTAGGTGCAACTTTATTTAAGAATTCCATATAATAATTTCAAACTTTTCACTGTTGATCTTGGTAGAGCTTTTCTTTAATTATTAAAATTATTGATGTTGCTACAATTCACGATGTTGCTATTAAAACTGCTCTGAGAACAGGAACATTGGTAGATAATTTAATCAATAATGCAAGTCACCCTCATTCAACAGCATTTATGGCTATATATCTTAACCATGAATCATCTATTTCATTGAATCAAGTTATACTTCAAACAACTCAGTCTATATTTCATTTTGCAGTATCTATTCATTCTAAGAAAATGTTTCTATCAACTTCTAATATTCTCATGAAGAGTACTTGAAAAACTTTTGAATCTTCTTCTGTAGTACTGCTTAATAATTTTTCTGCGGCAGCAGACTCATATAGTCATTTAATATTTCAATCAAGTATTCAATACACCCAAGTGTAAACGAATACTTTTTCAAATCATGTAGCATTACTTAAATCTTTAGATTGCATGATTCAATAGAGAGCAATGATATTTCCCCAACTAAGTTTTTCAGAAATATAATCGTTAAATCAATTAACTCCTAGTCAATATTCATCAATCTGTGATATGATAATTTCTTTATAATTATAAATCTTTGTAATAATTTCAATGTCTGTTTGAGATAATGAAGCGCCTTCAGCATTTAATTTATTTTGTCATCTTTCAATTATAGAATCTAAACTCTCAGTTCCATCTCCAGTGAGAATATCTTTAAACGCTAAACTTACTCCTTTAGGATATACTTCGTCACCATCAAATAAGGCTGAGATATTTTCATCCTCTAAAATATTTCAGAAAAAATTCTTAAGTTTTCACGCATATTCTCATGGGAGAGCTTGTAGAATTAGGAGTTCATTTTTCAAGCTAAAAACTGATAATCTTGCAAGTATTCAAATTCTGAGTTCTAAATAATTATAATTTGTTGATTCTATTTCTTTTAGTTCTTCTTTTGTAAAAAATAGTAGTGCATCTTCATTAAAATCTGGATTTTTTCAAATCATTAACTGTAAATCAATTGCATTAATCTGAGTCTCAAAGAATTCTTCGTTTACTGGTCAAGTTATAGCTATAACCACTCAAAGAATTTCTTCTTCCGTAAACGTTGTTTCTTCTAATCATAAGGTTGACTTAAGGTTTGCTCACGAAGATAAATATCATCTCATAGAAATTAAGCTGACAGGATTAGTTCTTTCATTAATCTTTCCTAAGATGTTTGAGCTTTTCTCAGTAATTGGAAGTCATGAAACTTGAGACATTAGATTGTATCATAATAATCTTGTATCGTCCTTTAGTTCAATTGAAACATTTTTTTCTATATCTCATGTTGAAATCTCTGGTAAAACGTTTCATTCCTCTTGTTGAGGAATAGAAGTTGATTGTGCTGGAATATCATCATTTGATGTGTTTGTAGTTTCTCCAATATCTCAAGTATCTCCTGATTTTATTTCTTCATATTTATCCATAAGAAATTGAGCTCCAGGGATGAATCCAATTAGAAGTCACACAATCCATCATTGAATCGCATCTGCTTTTCATTCTACTTTGTCTTTTCAAGTTTGTATAACCCAGTCTAGGAATTTTTCAGGAATAAGTTTTCCAATAAAAGAATCTTGCATTTCTGATTTGAATTTACTTTCAGCTGCATTAATAGCCTCAAGTTTTTTTGCTTCTAATGCTTCTGAAGCTCAATCTATTCATTCTCAAACTCTCACTTTTAATTCATCTAATGATAATTCTGAAAAATTCAATCATGCCAAAATTCCTTCAGTCTTGTCAATTACTTCTGGATTTTGATTTTCTGATTGTTCTAAAAGAGTATTGAGTGCTATGATTTTTTTAGTTATATCTATTTCAGCTTTTAAGGTGACAAGATCTAAATTTGCATCAATAGATTTAGCAAGCTCATATTTTTCTATTTGTTCTGGGGTAATTTGAGCCTCTGGAATTCCAGTGAGTTCAGCTAATTCTTGAGCTGGAGTAAGAGAAATTATGTCTGTTGTTTCATTTGTTTCAATTGCCATATGCGTATTTTTAAAAATATTTATATAATACTATCATATATTTCTTTTTACATCAAAAAACCACACAATTTAGTGTGGTTTACTTAATAATTATATTAGAATCAAACATTTGGTTTAATTCAAGGACTGACCCATTTATCTTTCGTATTGTTATATCCTCCTTTGAAAGCTCATTTTACTCATCCCCAAGCAAATCAAGTTGCTGCTCAAGCCGCTGCTGATACTCATTGACCAGCTTTTCATAATGCCCAAAGTGGGATATCTTTTACAGCTATAAGTCCTGCTGCTGCAAGTATATAAGGCATTGCAACAGATTGACTTGCAAGTCACGCTCATAATCAAGCAGCACTTCATGCTAGTTTTAATGCAGTTCAAATTTTTCATTCTTGTTTTGTCCATTCTGCAACTTTACTACCTAAATAATATCAAGCTGCAGTAGTAGCTACAGTTGGAAGTACTGTTCATGAAATTCATGCTGACAATCAAGTAGAAGTGAGTAATCAAGTAACTGCTTCATTCGTTACATTTGCTACTGCTGAAACGGCTCATGCTCAGAGAGCTGCTCATTGAGCTACTATTTCAGGAACTCAGTTCCTTATAGCATATGCTCAAGCTCATAGTACAGCAGCTCAACCTAGTACATGTTTTGTTTCCATAAAACGTTATATAAAAAGTAAATTTAAATTATATTAACATTAATATTTGTATTGTCAAATAAATTACAGTTTATAAAGTATTTTCTGCAATGGTTTGATAATCAGTGCTTTCAGAATCAAAATGGTTTGTTTTAAATTTTGATTGGATAAAATCTATAATTTCTTTATTTCATAACATTCATGTGAAAATTTCTAAAAATATAAAAATTTTATCTGCCATTCCAGGTCAACTCCAGGCTTCTTTTGAGAAAAATATATCCCATTCAAATTTCAAAGTTCATTCGGGAGTTAATGCTCAAGCTTTTTTTAAAAATCATCCAAATAATCACATAAATGCAGCCGATGAAATTATTTCATATAATAATTGTAATGATGAATCCAAAGCAGCTTCTGAGTATGTGTCGTATCACTGTCTAGAACTTACTAAACTTGTTACTCAAGTTATAAGTCATATTTTTGCACCAAGTATTGCCATTGCTACTATTCATGGAGCACTTGCTCAAGCTAGAATTATAACTCACGCAATAACTCATACTCAAAGCGTAATAACGTTTCCAGGCTCTTGAAACCAATCTTTATTTGCATCGTGCAAATCAAAAAATCCACTATTTCAATGAATATCTTGATATAAATCAAATATTTGTGCCATTTCTCAAGTGAGATGAAAATCAGAAGAATTATTTCAAAAGAAATTTGGATGAGCTAAATATAAGTTTAATGTCTTTCCATCAAATTCATCATTGATATCGTTTTCAAGTGCTTTAAATGCTTCTTGAGCTGTTTTTAAAATATTATTCTGTAGTGACTCAATATCTATATTTCACCCAGCATCTTTTATATCATTTCCTATTCTATATATAGCTCATAAAGCAATTTTTTGATCAAAATTTAAATCATTATAACTCATTGATTCTCATAATGATAGCAGTTCTCAAAATCAAGATGTAACAAGAGTTCTTTCTCATAGATTTTCTATAGTAGAATTAACTGTATCAATTTGTTTAATTGCTTCTCTTACAATATTTAGAGGAACTTTATCCTCTATTTCTGGATCTCAAATTTCAATTTCTTTATTTTCTTGTAAAATTTTTTCAAATACTCACTCTTTTTTATACATAATATATAAGAGAGCTTTACTTGCTACATCATAACTTGCCATTGAGTTATCAAAAGATATATTCTCAGATAAATCAGTTGTGTATCAATCTTTTTGTGAGGTATATTTTTTTTCTACTTTAAGTCTTCATGTAATTATTTCTACAAATTGAATGAAATCTCAATTCGATCTATTTTCTTTTTTTAATCTATCAAAAGTTTGTTGGTATAATACTGACATTACTTTTGCATTTATTTGTCTTACCATATCTGACTTTCTCCAATTTCAATTTATCTTTTCATTAAATTGTCGTATTTCTAAAAAAATTTCTTCCGTACTCAATCAAGCTATAAGTTCTTCTACTTTTAATTGAATATCTCATTCTTTGAGAGAAAAAATTCTTGCTCCTCATTCATACTTATCTCATATTCATCACAAGAGCTCTATTTCTTTTCTCAAAAAGTCTGTTTTCTTCTTAGTTTCTCCTAAAATATTATACACATTATTAAGCTTTTGAGATTCTGGTTTTAATAATGCATGTAATTCTAAGAGCGTTTTTCACTCATATTCTCAATCATTAACTCTGTCATTTTCATCAATTTCACCATCAAATATTATTGAGTCATTATCATCATAAATTGACTCGATAGCATCTTGTAAATCATTAACTTTCTTTTCTACCTGTAAAACAGTTTCTCATTCGAGTAAATTGTTAATTAAAAAATTTTTATAATCTGATAATTGAAATGTTAGATTCGATCAATCAAGAAAGTAAATCTTTCATGTATTTGTATGTTGTTCTAAGGCAATAATATGATCTTTTGATTTGTTATTTTCTTCAAAAGATTGTAATAAAAAATTCTGGAATAGAAACCTATTTGAGTCAGTTATCAAATAAAATTCACTAAATAAATTGCTAGTATAATCTAATGTTAGTCCTTCTTCGATAATATCATTTTCAAGAATTGTATATCAAAAAGACTCAAGAATTTCTTCTCAAGTATTTTCATAGCCAATAGTTTCAAATTTACTCATTTATCTTCAAAATTTATCAATTGCATCTAAGATTGCTGTTTTCACAGATGGTTCTGCTGTTCTAACTGCAAGGACAAGATCAGAATATTTCATACTTTTAAATCTCGCAAATCTTTCTTCAGCAGGAATTTGGTCAATTACAGCAGTATATTTGGAACTATTAAAATTAGGAAGTTTTTCAGGGAATACTGATACTTGTAACAATTGAGCCTTGCAATACGTTTCAAAATCTCGAATATTTCATATATCTTCTCTAAATTTTGAATCAAAAGCAGCAGAATATATTTCTTCAACTTTTTGTATTGCATCATCATTTTGACTCATTAATACACTTGGATATATATCATTAAGATATTTGATAAAATCTCAAGCTGATGGTACACTATCTTTTGATTCTATTACGCTTGTTCTATCAATAGGATTACTTTTAGTTTCATCTACTGTTGTTCTTATAACAGAGAGAGTATTATTTCTTTCATCAACAAATTCCTGTATAAGGTCTTCAAACTCAACTGAAGTTCTTGTAATTTTTTCGTCTTTTATAAATGCATCTAATCTATTTTTTAAACTTCAAACTTCTGATGAATCTTGAGCAGTTTTTACTTCTTCAATAATAGATCTTATTTCGCCTTGTTGTCTTGATATATTTGTAGCAGTTTCAGATAATCAATCTAGATTTTTTAAATCTGTTTTAATTTGATCAGGAAGAATAGTTATATCAATTTCAGAATTTCTTATAAATTCTAAAGTTTGTCTTGCTTTTAATTCATCATAGTCTGAGCTAGATACATTGGCTATCCTAGAATATTCTTTATTGAGTCTATCCATTGAGTCTATTTTAAACTCTTCATCTGGGGATATACTAGCATCACTTGTAATTTTTTGTAAATCAGATTTTATACTAGAAAAGTCTTCTCCATTGAAAATTCTTTCTAAAACTTGTTTTGCTTGTCATGAAGTGTATCGGTTTTTTAATTCTTTTGCGAAATCTTTTAATTTTGCTTCTAAATCAAAATCTTTATCTTGAATAGAATAGATAACTTTAAATCTATCTAAATCACTTTTATACGTTTTTAAAATTGCTTCCTGAAATTTATTTAGATTATATTCTATATCATAACTTAATCACGTTAGCCTTTCTTTGTAGTCATATTCATGATAATTCTCTAACTGTTCCAGAGAAGTAACAAATGTTCTCTTATCCGTATCAGAAAATTCATTTATTTCTACTTGTCAAACTGATAAATTTCAAGATTCAATTAATTTTAAATCTCATTGTGTAATATTAAGTTTTCATTTTCTTGCATGTTCTTGAAGTTCTAATGCATATTTTTTAATAGCATCACTCATTCAATCTTTGTCTTGTATCTTTTGTAATTCTGTTATTGCTTGATGAGTTGGAATAAATCATTTTTTTATTTTTTCCACCTCTCTAAAAAATTCATTTTCACTAGGTATAATTTTTTTATCTTCAATGTCTTTTAAATACTTTCGAAGTTTTTCTCATATTTTTTCTTCTTCTATATCTGAAATAGTATATGATATATAGTTTCTAATCGCTTGGATTGGATTATACATCTTTCAATTTACTTCAATTCATTGTGAGATGATTCTTAAAATTTTTGGATTATTTTTTCAAATTGTTTCAGATCTTTTAATCATATCTTCAAAATCTTTTTGAGTGATTTCAGGTGAAAATCTTTTTAATTGATTTAGTTCTGGTGTTGAAATTCAATACCTACTGAAAAATCAAGTAAAAAAATCTCATACTAATGCTTTTTTTCTTCAAACGTACACTTCTTGTAACTCCAAATTTCAGTTATCGACTTTATCAAAAATTGTTTGCAAATCTTTTTCATTTCCTTCCCAGTTATTGTTTGAAACAATTTGTGAAAAACTATAGAGCATTGATGTTTTTTTTGTCAGAGCAGGTGGTGCATTTTTTCACCAAATCTCAGAAATAGATCTCCAACGTTCTGCTCTCCATTCTGCCCAGCTTCTTCTTTCAGGTTTTTTAGATAAATGAGGATATAACTCTCCTAATTTTTTATCTATTTTTGATTGAACATCTTCTGTAGATAGATAACCTCTTTCAATAATATTATACAATTCTAACTTTACAATTTGTCATCAGATTGGATTATTTCTTACTCTTTCAACAAGATTATCAACTTTCTTTATTCTACTAGCTTTTTCATCTTCTGATAGGTCTGTTCTTGAGGTAATATAACTCTTTAGATTATCAATTTCTGAAGAAAATTTAGGATTTCAAACAATCTTAAGTGCTTTTGTTTTTTCATCAACTTCTATAGAAAAATCTCAATCAAATAAAAATTCTAATCATTTTTTGAGCTCTTCTCTTCAACTTTTGTCTAGATTAAAATGTTGAGTGGCATTATCTCGCAAATGTCTTCAAAAAATATTAGGTCAACCTACTAATGCATTGATTCATCTTCTTGGAAAATAATGATTTTTATCGAGAGACCAAGCCTTTAACCAAAAAGTTTTGGTATTTATATTGAGATATGATTTAACCTTTCATAACTCTTCTTCAAAAGCTGGTCTTTTACTTGGTTCAATAGTTTTTAAAGTTTCTTCTAGTTTTTGTATAGCTCTTACTCTTTGTATATACTCATTTCTTAATTCCGCATCATTAGAATCAGCCAAATAAACATCATCAATATTATAATCAGGAATTCTTAAAATTCTTCTTCTTACACTTTGATTTCATTCTGTCAATTCCATAGTATCTCACGCAAACGGAAGCAATGAAAAATTTTTAATTCTGGCTTCATTTACTCCTCTTCTTGCTAATGTATCTAATAAAACTCTTCTATAAATAGTTTCAGCATAGTTTACAGTTGCTGCTATTGCTAGGAAATAGGTAATGAATCAATAGGTGTTGTTAAAAATTGATTCTCAAGAAAATATTCAATCCTCAGGCTCGGTTTCAATATCAAATAATGGATTATGATTTGCAAAATCTGCAGCATCTAGAGAAGCATTTAATACTGTAGTTGTTCAAAATCCACTTGAAAACAGATACCAAATAGCATCTCAGGCACTCTCAAGTAGATTTGGCCAAGCATTTTCAAACTCATCTTCAGCGTGAGACTTCAGTTCAAGAAGAAAATCAAAAGCATCTTGTTTATTTATAAAATCTATTGATCAATCTCCAATTTGTATCTCAACAGTTCCAGTATCATTCGCATTTTCTACTTGTTTTGCAAATGAATCAATAGTTTCATCTAAATATTTATTTTGGAATCGTTCTGAATCTTTAATTTGCTCAGAGATTTTTTGAAGTCATTGCATTATTGTATTTTGTTCTGCTTCAGTAAGACTTTGAAATTCTGGGAGAGTTTCTAATGTTGCTTTTAGATTATTTAGTCTTCCTATAAAATCTTCCTTATTTTCTACTGCTCCATCAATTTCGATGGCCTCAATTTTACTTAAACTTTCACTTGAAAATAAAAGTCATCAAACATACTCTATACTAGATTGAATAAATCATACATCTTCTCCATCAGATTTTAGATCTCAATACAGAGCAAGTTCTAACTCTTTCATAAAAGCTGTTATTTCTTCTGTGTTCTCTGCATCGTGAATTCATTTGAGAATTTGAGCCACATCATTTAGTTCTGGATTACTCAAATTTGATTGAACAATTTTAAGTCTTTGAGCATATTCTAACTTTATAAAATCTTCTGAATTCTCAAACTCTTGAATTATTGCATCAAGAGTTTCTTTTCAATAATTTTCTTTTAATTCTTGTTCTCATTGGGTCGATGTCGTCTGAACTTCTTGAACAGAAGTATAATATTCCTTTGATTTCTCTCTTAATTCAACAATGTAGCTATTAATAGTAAAAACATTTTCGCTTGATATATCTTCACTAGAAACATTTTCAGCCAGTTTTTTTAATTTTGTGAGAATATCTGATAATTGATTTATATTTTCATCAGATATATTGTCATTGTCTTTGATATCTTTCAAAATCTCTGCATATTCTAACAAGATAAAATCTCATGAATCCTCGAATTCTTGAATTATTGAATCAAGAGTCTCAGTTCAAGAAATATCTGTTGAAATATTTTCAGGATTATTAATTGTTTCAACTGCCATAATTTATTATATTAATTCGTTAATTTGTTCTTTAATTTTTTCTATAAGAGTTGAAATAATAGCTCTATTAGTTTCGTCTTGTAAATAGAGTGGAGAATCTTCTTGTACATACTTTCACAAATTTTCAACTAATTGTTTAATATTCATGTCAGCTTTTTGTATAATTCCCCATTTACTTTTTATGAGTTCGTTATTTTTAAATTCTTCAGATTCAAAATAGCTCTCAACCATTCAGTAAATGATTTGTGCATTCGGATTACTACTATTTTTTTCAAAAGGTGCAGTATTTATTTCTTTATTTAAAATTTCTGATATTTTTTCTTCGTATGCTGACTTTACCGGATCTTCAGAAAACATAGATTTAATAGTTTCAGAAAATCATTGCCATCTTACTGCTGATACTTCATCTTCAATAATAGTTGTATATCCATTCAAAAGATTATTTAATTTTTCTTCTGTTGAGGCTTCATTAATAGAATTAACATACTTAGTTTGAATAAGTTGATATGCTCTAGCAATTTCTTGAATTTTTCTATCCCTTATTTCTGGATTTGCAAATCATTCAATGATACTTTTTTGTTGTTTTAAATTTTCAACTTTCCTTGTCATAGTTGCCAAGTCCGTAACATCTAGAGAGTCTAAATTAAGATTTAATTCATATTTTGTTTCCAAATTAATACCTTGAGCAGTTATTTCTGCATGTAAGTCAGTAATATTTTCTAGTTTTACACTACTTCTATCTATTTCTCTATCTAAAATATCTATTAAATTATCTGAAGTTGGTGCAACATATTCTCACAGTATGTATTTTTTATATAACATTTGAGCGTCAAAAGTATATCAAGGTGTAAGTTCTTTTTGTATTTCTTGCGCTTCTTCCATTAACTTCTCTAACTCTATCCTTATTACAGAGTAATTTGAAGCATTTATCTTGATTTTATCTATATCTGGAACATTATCTTTAATAGTGTTAATTTTCGTATTGAGATTTCGTTTTAAAGTATCGTATTTTTTATTGAATTCACTTCATTGATCTAAAAGTGAAACAATTTTTATAATAATTTCGTGATCTTCCTCTAATCATTTATTTAGTAATTCAGCTTTAATTTCTTCTAAACGATTAAAATCTGTTGGATAATTATCTGTAAAAGTTTTAAATTGCTCAAGTGTCGTAGAGTCTCAAAGAACCGTCTTAAATTTTTGGTCAATTATATTAATTTCGTTTTCTGAATTTTCTAAGATACTTTCTAATTCAGTTTCTCAAAGTACTTCTTGAACGTTAAGGTTATTTTCTTGTAGTTCTACAATTCATTCTGATTGAGCCATTTGAAATATTTCAATTCTTTTGTTTTTATATGCAGTTTCTAAACTTTCCCAATCAAAAGTATTTGTGTCTATATTTTCTTCCTCATCTCACAACCTCACTTTTAAATTGTCTGATTCTTTTTTAATTTCATCTATGATTATTAGTTTGTCATCTAAAGTTTCTCTAGTTTCTACTAAACCATTTGGGGCTAATTGTACTTCATTAACTTGAGTAATACTTTGTTTGATACTGTCTTGAGTTGCAAAGATATGTTTAATAGTGTTACTAAGTTTTGTAATTTTATCTTTTTCAGCTTCATCTGTAATGCTAGGAAAACTGTCTACGCTAAATGCAGAGACATCTCATTTTTGGGTGTCTCTTGCTAGTTTTTTAGTAGCATCTTTTAAAGCTTCGCTTGAAGTTGAAATATTTAAGATATTAGCAAATCATTGTTGAACTATAGTATTTTGTTCTTGGTTTGAAATATTGAAATTAGTAAGATTTACAGCTACAGCATCATTTGCAGCATCTATAATTTGTGAACTTAAAAATATTTGATAGACAAATTCATTAGAGTCTCACATTTCATCAACAATGAAATTTTGTATGAATGCTTGAATTTCTGAGTCTTTAAATTCTTCATTAAATTTATCTTGATTTGAAGGACTTAGAAAATTTAATAATTCTACACGATTAGTAATTTTTGCGACATCTTGCTTTGAAGTATTAAGAAATTTTTCATCATTAAACAGTGTTGTGTGAAGGGCAACAAATGACTCATCTGTTATGAGCTTCTCTCCTTTATCGTCAACTAAGGTATTCTGACGTGTTTTAAATTTTTCAAGTATTTCGTCGTATTTTTCTCAGACTTTTCCTCAGTCAAAATCTGGAATTTCTAATCAGCTTATAAAACCTGGAATTGATTCAAGGGTACTCAAAGTTTTTGTTTTAGCAGTATTGAACTTTTCTTGTACTTCAGGAGACGATATATATCACGCTGTATCATCAATCATTTCAGGAATTCAAAGTTTATTCCAAGCTGCTTTTCCAAATAATCATGCTCATACAATCCATCACAGTCTTTTAATAAAACTGTTTGTATATTTAGTATCTCATCAGACTACACCAAATAAAAATAGTATTCAACCAATCATAAGGAGAGTAGGGTCTTTAATGATATCTTCCCATCTACCTTCTTTGACCATTTTATAAATGGTGTCGCTATTATCTTTGGCTAACTTTAACTCAGTCTTTCATTCATCACTTTCAGCATATTTATCTTGATTAACCTGTAACGCAAGAGCAAGCTTTCAATATTTTGCTTCAAAATTAGGGTCATCTTTTTTAGCTTCCAAAAAGCTTTGAGTTAGAAATTGAACAGTTATCATATCTCTTCACGCTAAGTTTGCATTTTCAAGTAAAAAAATAACTTCCTTTTGGACTTCAGGCTTATCCAGATTTCTATCTAAATCAGCTCTTAATACTGGTAGAACTTTAGAAGCTCGTAATTCTAAATATGTTTCAGGTCAAATTAAGCCATCAGCTCATATATTATGAAATCCTTGATATTTCTTAATTTTTATCTCATTAAGGGGAGTTCCTATTATTTCTTTTGCTAGTTCTTGAGCTTGTTCTGGAGATACATTGAGACTATTAAAAGTAGAAGTTACATATGGAGTAATAGTGATTTCTTCAGTATTTATTTCCATTGTTGATACTCAACTTCCAAACTCCTCCATAATCGCAAACCTTGTATTTTCACCAAAATCTCAATCAACTTTAATTATTTCCCCATCTTTTCCTTTTGCTTGCATTCTTTGCAAGAAGTATTGAGTTGCAAACACATCTTTTTGCATAGCCTCCATAGTTTCACTTCATAATTGACCATCAATTCAGATAGTTATTCCATTATTAAGTTGATTAATATACAGCTGAAAAATAAACAAATCTCTGTCTCAAGCAATTGCTAAACCTGTATCTTGAGCATATTCAAACATTCCTCTATATTCTAAGTCAGTTTGTCTCTCTATGACTTCTCAAGAATAATTGAAATTGGGAGTAGTATTAGTATCTAATAATCCTTTTTTCAAACTATCATTTACTAAATTAGAAGGTCTTGAATGTGGTCGAATAGAAGTTGCTAAAACACCTCTCGCATCTTTAGATGCATCGAGTTGCCCAATAAAATCTGAAGCCCATGATTGGTTACAGTTTTCAAGCTTTATTTGATAATCTAGTACAATGACTCGAACTGTGTCGTTTTTTTCCCATCCATTTGGAAAATGATTATTAATATGGTCAATGAACTTTTGAGCATTTTCTTGAGTAACATCACCAAAAGTGAGTTCTCGAGCTGTTTCTATTGTGTTATATCCAGCCATTGTGTGGTATTTATTTTTAAAATCTTTTATACTCTATCATATTGTGCCATACCCTCGCAAGATATATCCCTTGACCAATTTAGATTTTTAAGCTGATATTTCTAATTTTTCTACGTTTGCAAAAATAATCAAAACAATTACACTATACTTATATATTTAAAAACAATTTTACATGTTTCCACGACTGTTTAAATACGCTACAAAAAATATCCTGAGAAATACTTTTTTAAGCGCCTCATCTGTTTTGATTCTAACACTTCTTATGTTTTTTATAAACATACTGATTGTATTGCATGATGTCAGTTTTAGAATCATAGACAGTATTAATCAAAAACTCACTATTTCACTCTATTTGGATGACGCCTATGATAAAAACTCTGTAGAGGTGATAGACTTGCAAAATGATATTAAACGTCAAATACCTGCTATTGCAGTACAGTATAAAACGAAAGACGAAGTTTTAGAAGACCTGAGAAAAACAGATCCCGAACTAGTAAATATTTTAGAGCGACAAAATCCTCTTCCTGAGACTATTTCACTGCAAAATATTCCTCTCTCTTCCTATGATGCTCTCAATACAATTATTGAAAATAAACTCTTCCTTCTCACAGAAAATGAATCAAGTGAAAATGAGGGAGCATTTTTCTCGACCTATACAAGACAATTTGAGAGAATTGAAAATGTCATCAGTATTTTGAGTATATTACAGCTCTGACTTTATATAATTATTCTCACATTTATTATATCTATTGCCATTATTGTGTATTCAATTATTGGGAATTTTATCTATTATTATAGAGATGAGATATATATCACGAGGCTGGTTTGAGGAAGTAAGGTCTTTATATATTGACCTTTTACAATTCAGGGGATGCTCTATGTTGCCATAGCCTTTACTATTTCAACTATTTTGTTCTTGCTTCTCATTCAAAATCTTCAATATTTATTCCAAGTTGCAAATTTCAGTGGAGTATATACTGGGAATCTTGCACTCGTCTTACTTATTGAAGCTATAGTTTTCTTAAGTGTATGAGGTCTCAGTGGATTTATTTCTTCTCGAAGATATTTAAAAAAATAAAAATAGCTCACTATGTTTTTCAAAACTCATGGACTTCTTGGTCAAAATGCGAGAAATCTCCAATATATAAAGGGGGCTTCTTTTTTGGATGCTAAAAAAATTGCTGATTCAAAACTTGGAACGAAGAGGTTTCTTTCAACCCATAAAGTAGCTGTTCCAGAAACAATTGCGATTATTAAGAAGCATAAAGAGGTTGATGCGGATCTCATAAAACAATACGACACCCCTTTTGTAGTAAAGCCAAACAATGGATATGGATGAAAATGAATCCTTATAGTAGAGAGTCAAAATGCCTTAGGTCAGTTTGTAACCAATACGTGAGAGACTTTTAGTCCAAAGGAAATGGCTGAGCATTTTATCTACGTTTTAGATTGATTTTTTTCTCTCTCTTGAGGTCGAGACACCGTGCTCATTGAAAAAAAGATTATTCTTATGAAAGAAATTGAGCTTTTAGGTACTTATGGACTTCCTGATATTAGGGTTATCGCATATAATATGGTTCCTGTGATGGCAATGATGCGTATTCCTACGAAAGAATCGGGAGGAAAAGCGAATATACATGGTGGAGCGTGTGCGGTTGGAATCGATATCTGAACATGAAAATTGACTTATATATCTTCAAAAGGGAAAACAGTGAAAACTATTCCTGGTATTTGAGATGTCAGAGGTATTGTAGTTCCTGAATGGGACAAAGTGCTCTCTCTGGCAATACAAGTTCAAAAGGTAACAGGGATTAAATTTTTAGGCTGTGATGTAGTATTAGATGAGGATTCTGGACCACTTTTACTTGAGATAAATATTCGACCTGGTTTAGAGATACAAAACGTCAATCTTGCACCACTTCGTACACGACTTGATAAAGTGGAAGGAGTAGATATAAGTTCGGTTGAAAAATGAGTTCGATTGGGTCGAGATTTATTTTCTTGAGATATAGAAGATAGAATTACAGAGCTATCTGGTAAAAAAGTAGTGGGTTCACGTGAATACGTAAAAATAAGTCATAATGAAAAAACCTATAATTATATAGCAGATATAAATGTATGACTTGCTGAAAATAAAATCGATAGAGTCTTTGTAGAGGATATACTCAAGATATCACTGTGAGAAAAACAAAAATTAAGACTTGAATGTGAAATACTCGGTCTCCCTCAAATTTTGAGATTTCAGATAACATCACTTGATGGAGAGAAAATGGTTTTATGAAAAACAAGCCTGAAATGATTTTTAGTGGATCCATTTAAATATAAGAAGTGAGAAACTCCATTTCTTCAAAGTGCTCGAAATCTGAGTGTGTCTAATACAGCAATTACATCAATACATCAATCACAGCTTCTTGCGCTTGATAAGAAACTTGTAAACATAGATAAGAAGCTTTTGATTCTGAAATATGTAACACCAACAAATTTGGAAGAACAAAAACAGATTTTTATTGAAAAAAATGGTAATTATGTACCAAGCTTTGAATATAGAGAAATTCCTCTCGATTTAGAAGCACTAAGAAAAGAAGTAAAATCTACTGAGATTCCAGACATTCCACTGGCTCAAATCTACATCAAAAAAGCGAAAGAAATAAACAATAAAATATCCTTTTTAAAAGCATTTAAAGATCAAAATGTTGCAGATATGAATCTCTATAGTGAAAAGCTATATGGAAGTATTGATCAAGAAAATTTTGAAAAAGCAAAACAACGTATTTCAAACAGAGATGATATACGCGAAGAGGAAGAGTTTTTGGAATACGATGAAATACGTGATTATATGAAAAAATTCAATAATATTTATGGCATAAAGGTGAAAATGAAGGAAACAACTTCAACTTCTCGCTTTTCAATGAAGTGAGATATTCTTCAATTTAAAAAAGATACTATCGTATGAAAACGAGAAATGCGATCAATTATCGCTCATGAAATTGAGGGGCATTATCTCAGAAAGATAAATGGCAGAAAGTCTGAGTTCAAAATACTCGCTTCTGGAACAGCTTGATATCTCGAAACAGATGAAGGGATAGCAATCTATAATCAAAATAGATTTATTACACCATATGACAAAAAATTCTATTCTATATTTGAAAGATATTATTTTGTTCAGTATGCTCTCAAGCATTCATACAAAAAACTTGTAGCTCATCTTGCAGAGTTTTACGATAATGATTGGGCAAAAGTTTTTAATCTTATGCTTCGGGTAAAAAGAGGTTTGAAAGACCCATCTAAATCAGGAGTGTTTATGAAAGATGTGGTGTATGTAAACTGATTTTTCTGAGTTGAAGATTATTTAGAAAACGGATGAAACCTTGGTGACCTCTATATAGGGAAGATCAATATTGATGACATTTCATTGTTAGAAAAAAACAACTTTTTCACACAACACAAAAAAGATGTAACGATTCCGTTTTCACTTTAAATATTAAATGTACTAAAAAAGCATAAAAAATATTTGCAATGATCTCAATTTTTCATATAATTCCCTCGCTTTGTTTTCAGAGGAGTCGATAATTGGCTTAAAATGGGGTCGTAGCTCAGTTGGTTTAGAGCGCCGCACTGTCACTGCGGAGGTCGCGGGTTCGAGTCCCGTCGATCCCGCCATTTTAAAACAAAGCATCCGGGGAATTAGCTCAGTTGGCTAGAGCGCTCGCCTTGCACGCGAGAGGTCAGGAGTTCGACTCTCCTATTCTCCACCATTTTTTATATTTTTCTATACTTGGATATTATGCCATCGAACAAGAGACCGAGAAGATTAAACTACTCAGTAAACAAGAAATGACCAGTAACTGGTTGAAAAGTTGCAAAAGCAATTTCTCATTACCAAGCTTTGACAAAACGTCTTGCGTTTGAAGGAGAAACTAAGTGGTTAAATAATGCAATGACAATCGTCATGCTCAAACTAAAAAAATATGGAATAAACACTAATAAAATATAGATTATGCCAAGATTAACAGGACATGCACATAAAAAACTCAGAAGAGCGAAAGAGTTGATAGAAAAGAAAGTAAAAAAAGCAAGAAGTTAATATTGATTTTTTGTTAATTTTTACTACATTGAACACACGTTTTTGATTTTAAATTATAATTATTTCGAATATGGCTTTTGATAGATCTAAACCACATATGAATATTGGTACTATTGGTCACGTAGATCATGGTAAAACTACTACTACAGCAGGTATTTCTGCAGTACTTTATAATAAGTACGGAGGAGGTGAAGGTCTGAGAGACTTTTCTTCTATTGATAATGCTCCTGAAGAAAGAGCAAGAGGTATTACTATCAATACTTCTCACGTAGAATATGAAACTGCTAATAGACATTACGCTCACGTAGATTGTCCAGGACATGCCGATTATGTTAAGAACATGATTACAGGTGCTGCTCAAATGGATGCAGCTATCCTAATCTGTGCTGCAACAGACGGGCCTATGGCTCAAACAAGAGAACATATCCTACTTTCAAGACAAGTATGAGTTCCTTACATCGTAGTTTTCCTCAATAAATGTGATATGATGGGAGGTGATGATGAAATGACTGATCTTGTTGAAATGGAAATAAGAGACCTTCTTTCTAAGTATGATTTTCCAGGAGATGATACTCCAGTTATTAGAGGTTCAGGACTTGTTGCTCTTGAAAATCCTACTGATATGGAAAAAGAATTTGGTGCTAAAACAATTATCGAATTGTTTGAAGAAATTGAAAAATTTGTACCAGTTCCAGAAAGAGATCTTGAAAAACCTTTTCTTATGCCTGTTGAGGATGTATTCTCTATTAAAGGTCGAGGTACTGTAGTAACTGGTAAAATTGAGCAATGAGTTATCAATGTTGGTGATTCTATTGAAATAGTTGGTATCAGAGATACAAAATCAACTACGGTTACTGGAGTTGAAATGTTTCATAAACAATTAGAAAGAGGTGAAGCTGGTGATAACGCTGGTCTTCTTATTAGAGGTATTGAAAGAGATGACGTTGAAAGAGGTCAAGTTCTAGCAAAACCTAAATCAATTACTCCACATACTCAATTTGAGGCTGAAGTATATGTACTTTCAAAAGATGAAGGTGGTCGACATACTCCTTTCTTCAAAGGGTATAAACCACAATTCTATTTCAGAACGACTGATGTTACTGGTGACATCGAACTTCCTGCTGGAGTTGAAATGGTTATGCCTGGTGATAACATCCAAATGACTGTAGATCTTCAAGTACCTATTGCTATGACTGAAGGACTAAGATTCGCAATCCGAGAAGGAGGACGAACTGTTGGTTCTGGAGTTGTTGCTAAAATTATCAAGTAGTTTCATATAGACTAACTTAGCTTCTTCTAATAGATATTAGAAGAAGTCAGTTAGGAGATATCTTAAAAGTTATAATTATTTTTTTACGCACAGACATGGCTGCCAAAAAAGACACACAAAAAATGAGAATCAGTATCAAGGCATTTGATCACAGACTTCTTGATGATGCAGTTGCAAAAATCGTTTGAATCGCTCGAGATTCAGGAGCTGTTGTTGTTTGACCAATACCACTTCCAACTAAAATTGAAAAAATTACCGTGAATAGATCTACGTTTGTTAATAAAGACGCAAGAGAACAATTTGAAATCAGAAGACATAAAAGACTTGTTGAAATCAAAGAACCTACTGCAAAAACATTAGAACTTCTTCAAGGTATCTCTATACCTTCTGGGGTAGGAGTTGAAATCAAAGCCTAAATTTATTATTCAGTTATTAAAAGTATTATGTCTAGAGTATGTGAAATTACTGGGAAAAAGACAGCCGTTTGAAATAGACGAAGTCACTCTCTCAGAGCTACAAAAAGAAAATTTTATCCAAATCTTTTCTACAAAAATATAACAGATCCAGTTACAGGTCTTGTATACAGAATACGAGTATCTGCAAAAGGTCTCAAGACTCTCAAGAAAAAAGGAATTGTTTAAAACTTTTTTCTAAAAAGTTCCTTTTCTCCAAATGCCCAGATGGTGGAATTGGTAGACACGCAGGACTTAAAATCCTGTTCCCTCGGGAGTCCGGGTTCAATCCCCGGTCTGGGCACCATATACAAATATGATTTAATTAATTTCTTCCCTTATGTTAAAAATACGACTTTCAAGAGCTGGTAAAAAAAATATGCCTTTTTTCAGAATAGTGTTAACTGAGCACACAGCTGCAGCAAAACATGGTTATAAAGAAGTACTTGGTTCTTATAATCCGTTTTCAAAAGAGTTCAAAATTAAAGATCTTGATAAAGTAAAAACCTACGCTTCTCACGGAGTACAATTCTCTCCAAGAGTTGTAAAATTAATGGAAGCAAATAAAATTACACTATAAAAATATTATACTACTACTGTTTTCATCATAGTAGTATTTTTTTATTATTTAATATTAATGCATGCAAGAAGTAGATTTCTTACACTATGTTGTTCAAAATATAGTAGAACATCCTGAATCCATTGAAATTGAAAAAAAAGTTGATGAGTTATGAACGCTTCTCACACTGCAAGTTCATCCTGATGATATGTGAATTATTATTTGAAAAAAAGGAAGTACAGTGAATGCACTTCGATCAATTATTCGACTTCAATGAATGAAGCTTTGACAAAAAATAACTTTGAAAGTTCTAGAACACGAGTAGAATAAACAAGAATAGTATTTTTAATTTTAAAATATGTTATACTCAACAGTATATGCGATAAGTGAAACAGGGTCTATATTTGAAGCTAAAATGGATTTTTGAGAATTTATACTTCTCACTATTTCTCTCTTTGTTCTTGCAGCAGGTCTCTTATCGATTCTCTTTATACTTTGGGGTGGTTTACTCCTCATACTATCTGGAGGAAAAGATGACAAGATTAAGCCAGCAATTAATACGATTCGTTTCGCTGTTATTGGAGTAGTCGTAACAGTGCTTACTATCTTTCTATTTCCAGTGTTTTGAAGACTCCTTGGTTTAGATGTTGAAAAGTATGCGAAGCCTCAAAGAATATTTCAAAAAATTGAAGAAATCTGAAATAAAATATTTTGAAGTTCAAGTGATTCTTCATCAAATTTTAATACAACTCAGCCTGAATCACTTGATGATTTTCCTGCTGACTTCTCAGACTTATAAAAAAATCCACATTATGTGGATTTTTTATCGTATATCTTTTCAAAAAATTAGATAAATCCATCTTTGATAAATAGTCATAGTTTGTATGAGACTTTCTTCCTCTCTTAGGTTACTCGGTGTCTGAATTTGTGTGGGATTATTTTCACTTTGCTCCGTATATTTTTTGTATTTCTCTTCACTAATAAGAAATATTACTTCCTCTCAGGGGTTTTTGAGTCATTGTTGCGCCTTCAAAATTTTATTTTTATATGCAAGTGTACTTTTATTTTCCAAGGTATCTTGTGACTTTTCAATAGAACTTATAAGGAGTTCATTATTATCATTGAGCTTTTGAATAGTGAGGTATATTTTGTATTCCTGATACTTATAACTTAGAACTAAAAATATCATATAGAGCATGACTATAAGTAGTAAGATGAATGTGTATCGTTTTTTCATTATTTTTGTAAAAAGAGATTTTGTATGCTAGCATAGAATGAGAGGTAGTTCTCAATTTATTCTTAGTGATAGTATAATGAAAAAGATAAAAAATAAATTTATTCTCATAGTTATTTGAGTTATTGCCATTATTGTTTTTTCTCAGGTCTTTATTGCCTATTCAAATAATAATAAAGATACGAATTCATATGTGAATCTTGTTGAGTGAACTGCAAGTATAAATGATACTAAACTTGAGATTAATACTAAGAAAGTTCTTAAAACTGGTGATAAAATTCATGTAATTGGAGAGTCCAGTCTCGCAGTTATTGAGTGGTGAGATGGAAGTCTTACTCGTTTATGAGGAAATACTAAAATATCCATTGAACAAAATCAGATTTCTCGAGATTATACTAAAATAAATATATCATTTGAGCTCCTTGCTTGAAAAACTTGGTCAAACGTTGTTTCATTTATAGGAAAAGATTCATCATTTACACAGAATTTTTCTGGTATAGAGGCCTGAGTGAGGGGGACTATATTTGAAGTAGATTTAGAAAGTGATTATGTAAACGTTGTTGATCATCAAATTACTTTAGAAAAAAATACCTGAGAACAAGTTATCGTAGAAGAAAATACTCCATTTAAAATTTCAACATTCTCTCTCATCGAAATATGAGAATTTGTAAATAAATTTCAAGATGCTACATGGAAACAAGTCAATGAATCATATGATTCTATCTATTTTGATCAGCTGAAAGAAGCACTTCAAAATTCTATAGACAAGCAATCACTGTACGAAAAAATAAGAGCATGGATTTCACCAAGCTATAGACTCCTATATGATCTTGATACTGCTGAGAACTACGAGATAGTTGAGAAAACCATTTCAAAAATTGAGGACTCTAAGAGAGAAAAGGTATATAATGCTGTGTTATCTCGATACCAAGACTTCAATTTTGTGGCTGCGTCGGATTATGAGTTTTATAAGAGAAAAATATTTTATAAGAAAGCTCTGGTAGCTTTATGAGATGACCAACTTGAAAAAGAACAACTTCTTCGTAGTACAGCATTTGATATAGAAACTATTGTATCAGTGTGAAATAGAGAAGCACTCAATCAGAGTATTGAGTTTCTTGCTGAAAATAAAGAACTTTTAGAAAATATAAACTTAAACTTCTTTGAAACAGCTCTTTCAAATATATCAAGTGATAAACTCAGCGAATTTTCACAACAATTTATGGAACTTCAGTCACTTCTACCAAGCAGTTTTCAGATGCCTGAAATTCCTATGAGTTTAGATGAAATAAAAAAATCAGCTGAATGACAAGTGAAATGATTTCTCAACGATACCCAATCAATTATCGATAAACTTCGCAAGTAATACATGAAACATATTTTTAAAAATACAAACCTTCTTACGATAGTACTCTCTTGCTGTATTATCGTTATTTTAATTGTATGTAGTTCTGTATTTAGAGTTCTTAATAAAACAATTCAAAATGAGTATTATTCTGTAAAAAATGAAATACTCTGAGTTTCAGCCAATCCTCACATTATAGTTGTCGAAATAGATGAAAAAAGTATTGAGTCAATTGGATCTTTTCCATTTCCACGCTCTGTATATGCTTCGCTTATAAAAAATCTGAACTTAGAAAGTGTTCCTCTCATTGCATTTGATATATTATTTTTAGACCCTTCAGAAGAATCATCTGATACTATTTTTTCACAAGCTATCAAAGACTCCAAAGCCAGAATAATACTCTGAGACGCACTTGATACGAGTGGTGAGATAAAGATACCTACTACTATACTTGATGCTGATTCGTATTCACATTGATATTTGTCTCCCAATGTTGAGTCATCGAATAAAACAGTATATTCATTTTCTCCAAAAATGAAGGATGTAAAGGGAGAGATATATGAGCATTTCACTCTACAAATTCTTAGGAATTTTTATGATTATATGTATGGAACTTCTCTTTCATCGATAATATGAAATTACGAACAATGAAATTATATCATTTCTCAAGACGTGCAAATTCCATTGGCATCAAAAAACTCTGAAGAAATACTCATAAATTTTGTGCCGAGTGATTCCTTTACTCGTGTATCAGTTTCAGATGTCGCAAATCCAAGTACATTCGAACAACTTCGTAATGAGATAGATTTTAGAGACGCGATAGTACTCGTTGGTCCAGCTGCTGATGGACTCAAAGATAACTTCTTCACCCCAAATGGCTATGAATTCGGAGTAAATATACATGCTAATATACTCAATACTCTCTTACTGAAGAGTTATATGATGTATTTTGACCCATTTATAGAATGGATTTTAATATTTTTTATTGTTATACTTTCTGTATCACTCAATCTCTCCACTTCCTCCAGAATCCTGGTCATATCTAATCTCGTCATTATCCTCGTATTTTGGATTATTATTCCTGTGAGTATATTATTAGGAACGAATCTCATTTTTAATTATCCTTCCGAGATAATATTCTCTCTGATACTTTCAGTGCTTGTTGCAAATATAGTAAAATATCTTATAGAGGATAAGAATAAACAGAAGCTCAATAAAGCTCTTAGTGAATATGTATGAAGTCATATTGCAGCAGAAATACTGGATGAAGATGGGAGTGTAGACTTTGATGGACAAGAAAAAAATCTTGTGTGTTTTTTCTCAGATATTGAATGATTTACAAGTCTTAGTGAAATACTCTCACCGATAGAACTTGTTTGATTTCTCCGAGTATATCTCACACATATGACAGAAAGTATCATGGATCAAAAGTGATACGTTGATAAGTTCGAAGGAGACGCTATTATGGCCCTCTGGTGAGCATTTTCTAAGCAACAGGATACCAAGGATGATTCGGTGCGTGCTTGCGCCACAGCGTTGATTCACCAAGAAACAATTAAAAAAATTAATACAGAGTGGAAAGATAAACTCAAGCGTACGTTACGAGTGAGAATCGGGATACATAGTGGGAATGCTATTATTTGAAATATATGAGCCATCTGAAAAAAAATGAGTTTTACAGCTTTGTGAGATAATATAAATCTCGCTTCAAGACTTGAATGAGCAAATAAATATTATGGAACCCTCATTTGTGTCAGCGAGAGTGTTTACTTTGATACACAAGATGCTTTTGAATTTAGGTTTCTTGATGAGATACAAGTGAAATGAAAAGATATATCAGTGAAGATCTATGAGCTCCTAGCGAATAAATGAGAATTATCAATAGAGAAAAAATCTCAGATTTATAAATTTTCTGAAGCTCGAGAACTCTATACTCAAAAGAATTTTAAAGAAGCACAGGCAATATTTTTGGAACTTGAAAAACTATGAGATGCTCCATCTAAATACTACGCTCAGAGATGTGCTTGTTTTCAAAAAAATCCCCCGAGTAAGGATTGGACATGAGTATGGAGAATGACAGAAAAATAAAAGAGAATATATATATTCTCTTTTATTTTTGTATTTACAAAGCTGTATCATCTCTTATTTCCAAAAGAGTATTTTTAGAAATCTTAAAGTATTGTAAACTTCAGCCAATTTCTTTATAATTGTTTTCTCTTTTGATAAGTTCAAATAAATATGATCAGTTTCAGGTATTATTAAAATCAATTTCCTCATAATTCAAATTATTTTGAATATTTGAAATGCGCTGTTTTTTGTAATTTAAAAATTGGTCTTTGTTATAAAATAATCACTTATTAGGAGCTTCACGTTCTACAAAATATATAGCCTGTTCATATTGATTTTGTGCAAGTAAATTTAACTTACTTTGAATATACTTATTTTTTTCTTCTAATGTGTTTAAGTTATTAATTTCTAATACTATTGCTTCGTAATTCATACTATCAAAGTCTTCAGAATAAAGATTTTCTCTATCTTCTCTCAAATTATATACAAGCTCTGACTTAATGTCATTTGTTAATGGAATATGAATAAATGAAATTATATATGCTCAAAATATTATGAAATATAATATTCAAGAATATAAAAATAATCTTTTAGGTATATATTTTATTATAAAATAAAATAATATTAGTAAAAGAAATGATATTCACAGAGAAGTGTATAATGTGAGTGACAAGTCTCATGGAGTCGAATAAAATGTTTGATACATATTTAAACAAAAAAATAATGAAGTTAAAAGGATATAAAATAAAATAAATGCAAGAACATATTTCAGATTTTTCATTTTTGTTTTTTTAATAATTACTCTTAATAATATATTGAAATAAATAAATAAATAAATAAATAAGATATTCTTGCGAAAGCAAAAATGAACTAGACAAAGGAATTATACTATGTTCAAAAAAATTCTCGTGCTGACTGCTCTTTGCTCTCTGATGGCAACTTCAGCTGCGGCAAATGTCAGTCTCGTTGATGTTACTTGCAGCAACAATAAGGTTGCTGTACAGGTATATCAATCAGATTCGGGCAGACACAGAATCAACGTAAATGCATCAAAGTCTGGGCAACCAATAGAATCCCAATCGCTTCAGACTGGCATTTCAAATGGCACATATACACTCAATTTCTTTTTCTCTACGAGCCTTGTGCCATTTGGAACCTTGAGTGTTTACTCTGACAATCTTCAGATTGATCAATTCTATCGGAATGGTTGCCCAGGCTAAGTAAACACTTTTAATAACTGTCCTCGTAAATGAGGACTTTTTTTATACAAGATATAAATAAAATTTATCTACCACTGAATCTTTTCTTTTCAATGAGATTCTAAAATTTCATTTATTTTTTTAAAGTGTCCGTTTCCAAGAAAACCAGTATGAGCTGAAAAAGGTGATGGATGTGGAGATTCAAGAATAAAGTGCTTTGATTCATTAATCAGCACTTTTTTTGATCGAGCAAATGCTCACCAGAGTACAAATATAATTCATTGCTGTGATTCAGATATTTTTTGAATGATGGTATCTGTGAACTGAGACCAACCAATTTTACTATGACTGGCAGGTTTTGAAGCTTCAACAGTTAAAATACTATTGAGAAGTAGCACTCATTGCTCTGCCCATGATTCTAAATTCCCACTTTTTGGAATCTTAAAATCAGAGAATTCCATTTGAAGCTCTTTATAGATGTTTTTAAGACTTGGGGGTACTATTACACCATCTTGAACAGAAAAACTGAGTCAGTGGGCTTGTCAGGCTCCGTGATAAGGATCTTGCCCCAGTATTACTACTTTGAGATTGTTAAGTGATGTTTTTTCAAATGCCGCAAATATATTATGAGTTTCTGGGTAGATGATTTTTCCAGATTCTAATTCGCACTTTAAAAATGTCTTAATTTCCTGAAAATATGATTTTTTAATTTCAGGCTCTAATATTTTTTTCCAAGAATCAGAAATATGTAAGTTCATAGTTTTTAATAATTTTTTAACAAAAAGAGTATAAGCTCCCTAGGAATTTTACCAAAAATAAATACACTGTTTCAAAGAATTCTAACAAAAAATATATGGCATTTGTTCATCTGCATAATCATTCTCATTATTCAATATTGGAAGGACTTCCAAAACCAAAAGACTATGTAAAAAAAGCTAAGCAACTTGGTATGAAAGCGGTGGCTCTCACAGATACAGGAAACTTGCATGGGTGTCACGAGTTTTTAAAAGCGTGTGAATCTGAAGGTATAAATGCAATATTGTGAGCTGAAGTATTTACTCGTTCGGAATCTGACCAAAAACTCAATCATAAACTTGTTTTGCTCGCTAAAAGTGGAGAATGATACAAGAATCTTATTGGAATTGTATCTAAAGCTTCTCTCGATAATCCTTGACAAACTCCTGCAATAAGTGTATCTGATTTAAAAGAATTTTCAGATGATATAATAGCTCTCTCAGGACCAATAGCTGGAGAGATTCCATATCTGATCTTATCTGGACAAAGTGATGACGTTATTTTAGACAGAATAAAACTCTATCAAGATATATTTTGAGTTGATAATTATTTTCTAGAGATTTTATACCACTGAGATATACCAAAACAGTCCTTAGTCACTGATAAAATCATAGATTTACATAATACTCATGGTATTCCAATTGTCGCATGTCAAAATAGCTACTATGTCGACAAAGAAGACAAAACAACTCAGGACGTAATTATGGCGCTTGGGTCATGACATGAAATTGAAAATCCCGATAGACCCAGTTTATTGCAATGAGACTATAGTTTCTTGTCAGAAGAAGAGATGCAGGAAATATTTTGATATATCCCTGAAGCTCTAGAAAATACACAAAAAATAGCTGACATGATCAGCATAAAAATAGAGACAGGGTGAGTCCTTATTCCAACTTTTGAGCTCCCTGATGATATGCAGGCACTTTTTGAAAAAGCTCAAGTTTTTCAAAAAAATAATCCAGGAAATACTCCAAAGATGACACTTTCATCAGATGAATGGTATTTGAGATATCTCTCATATGCTGGGATAAACTGGAGATGTAAAAAAAATATTTCAGAAGAAATGCTTTTTGAATTGGTACAAAAAACTCAAATGCCTGGACTTTGAAAAGCACTGACAGAAACTTCACCCGAAGAACTCAAGGATTTATCTTTGACCTATTATTCTCAGAGAAAAAAAGACATCTTAGACTCATTTGATCAAGATCTTCAAGATCAAATAGAGAGATTAGAGTATGAATTGGTCGTAGTGCACGAGATGGGATTTAACGCGTATTTTTTAATTGTTGCTGATTATATAGGTTGGGCTCGTTCTGAAAATATACCAGTATGACCTGGAAGATGATCTGCTGCGTGAAGTCTCATGGCATTTTTAACTGGAATAACTGACATAGATCCTCTGAAATATAATCTCCTGTTTGAGCGATTTTTAAACCCAGCACGTATTTCCATGCCGGATATTGATACCGACTTTGCAGATAGTGAGAGAGACAGAGTGGTTGAATATTGTCGACAAAAATATGGAGCAGACAGAGTTGCTCAAATTTGTACTTTTGGTACATTTGCAGCAAGAGCAGCTGTCAAAGATGTTGGACGAGTGATGTGAGTGCCCTTTGCAGAGATGAATGAACTTGTGAAGCTCATTCCAGAAAAACCTGGTACGAAACTTACTGGTGCACTTGAAGATGCTCCTGATTTTAAAGTTGCCTATGATACGAATGAAAAATACAAAAAGATAATAGACAATGCTCTTAAAATAGAATGAAATGTTCGACAATTATGAGTTCATGCTTGTGCCGTAATCATCGCTCCACAGTCCATGACACACTTCACGGCTTTGGCTCATCCACCAAAAGATGCAGAGGCTATTATTACGCAGTATAGCGCTTATCCACTTGAAGATCTTGGACTGCTAAAGATGGACTTTCTTTGACTTCGAAACCTGACAATTATTCAAAGAGCTCAAAAAATTATTGAGGCTTCAAAAGGTCATAGCGTAGATATACTCGATGTTGCCATGGATGATCAATCTGTCTACAAGATATTTGCTGATGGAGATACTACCTGAGTCTTTCAGTTTGAGTCAGATGGTATGAGAAAATATTTGAGAGACCTTGCTCCAGATAGTTTTGAAGATCTTATTGCCATGGTCTCACTCTATAGACCTGGACCTCTCGCATATATTCCGACCTATATCAACCGTAAGTATGGACGTGAAGAGATAAAATATATGACAGATGACCTCAGAGCTATCTTGGAGAAAAAGTACTCAGAAGCCGAGATAGAAGAAGAAAAACGAAAGTTGGAAGAAGACCTGAAACGTATTCTAGACGTGAGTTATGGTATTGCTGTCTATCAGGAACAATTGATGTTTATTGTACAGTATATGGCAGGATTTTCACTTGGTGAAGCTGACTTGCTCCGAAGATGAGTTTGAAAAAAGAAACTCGATGTTATAGAGGCACTCAAAAAAGAATTTATCACGAAATCAGCCAGTTTTAAAGGTTACAAAGCTGAAACTTCTCGCTATATTTATGAAGAGATGATTCAACCTGCTGCAAACTACTCATTTAATAAATCTCATGCTGCGTGTTACGCACTTATTGCTTATCAAACTGCCTATCTTAAGGCACATTATAGAACTGAGTTTCTCACCTCAATGATGACTTCTGATGAAGAAAATATGGAGAGAATCGTACTGGAAGTAGGAGAAGCTCAGCAAAATGGAATTGAGATTATGAGACCAGATATTAACGAATCACTGAAACACTTTACTTATATTGATGACACGCATATACGTTTTGGCCTTAAGGCTATTAAGTGACTCTGAGATGGACCAATTGACGCGATACTTCACGCACGTAAAGATGGTATTTTTTCAGATTTACAAGATTTTATAAAAAGAGGATGACGAGAAACACTGTGAAAAAAATCACTAGAAGCACTTATCTATGCAGGAGCAATGGATATATTTTGAGAAAGAAATACATTACTTTGTAATATAGATGAGATAGTTAGGGCTTCTAAAAATGAAATAAAAAAAGAGTCTTCAGCTCAAATAGGGATGTTTGATACGGGACTTACTGATTTTGATGATAGTATAAAACTTCAAGAAGTGACTCCACTCAGTTATGAGCAGAAACTTTTCTGAGAAAAAGAAGTTCTTGGGTATATGGTTTCAGGTCATCCACTTGATTCTCTCAGACTCTATTGTCAAAGACGTTCTCGAAGTACGAAAAATCTATCTTCTTCACTTTCTGACTTAAAGAAAATTCATGATGAAAATCCTGAAAAATTTAAAGAGGATTTACAAAAACAGCAGATACAAGCTGTATGAGTCATAATAGATATGAGAAAAATTGTAACGAAGACCTGAAAAAATATGTTATTTTTGACGTGTGAGGGCTTCGAGTATGATTTTGAAGTTACTATTTTTAACAAAGACTATGATAAGTTCAAAGATTTAGTAGCAATTTGAAAAGTAATCATTGCTGAGTGAATGCTCGGAGTAAACTTTGAATACTGAAGAAAAAACCTGTATGTAAAAAGTATTATTGCAGCGAGTGTTACTCAAGTGAGAGAACAAGCACGAGATATGTGACTTCTAGATTCTAAAAAACGTACTATTTTAATCAAAGAATCTCTCTCTCAATCTGAAGATACGAAGCAATCAGAGAATCAAAATCAAGAAGCAGATAATAATCAAGATACTGATTGAAAAAATATTTCAGATAATTCTTCTGAATTTGAGTCAGAATTAGATGGAAAAATCAGTCAGAATAAATTCGAAAAATCAGAGAAAAATGAACCTACTGACACTCTGGATAAATATATTGTTATTATTCCTTCTTGAACTAAAATAGATCAAATCCATGAACTCAAGAATTTTCTTGCGAGTCAAGAGCCATGAATCACAAGTATTTATATTCTCCTTCAAGGACAAGAAGTTGATACTAAGTTTTCACTATGTTCTATTGAATGACTCAAAAAATGGGAAAAATCAAATCTTTGAGAAATATCACATGCTTAAAAAAAGAACTCCTGTGAGTTCTTTTTTTGTTATCCACATCTGTGTCCACATTTCATGTTTGCAGGAAGACTGGCTTCTAGCTTTTTTGGATACGGAAGTTTTAGGTTTTTCATAATCGTTTCAAAATCTTCGAAGCTGTTTTCTTCTTTTAATCTTGGGTTAAATTGCTTCTCTTCTGCAACGGTACTAGCCATATTTCCATTATAGTCATGTCATGGATAGATGAGTGTTGTATCTGGGAGTGTATAAATCTTTTCGTGTACATTTTTGTACATATTTTCATTGGATCCAGATTGGAAATCTGTTCTTCCAGAACCTCGAACAAATATGAGGTCACCAGTAAAGACCATATTATCAATGAGATAACTCACACATCCACCAGTATGCCCAGCAGTTTCAAGTACTGTAATTTCTATATCTCAAATCTTTAAAACTTCTCCATCTTTGAGAAAGAGGTCATTGTGAGTTATTCATTTATTATTTTCACCAACTCATATTTCTCACATTCCAAGTATTTCTTTGAGCTCAGAGCTTCCAGTTATATGGTCAGCATGCACATGTGTATCTAGGAAATATTTTACCGTTAATCCAAGTTCTTGGATAAGTTTTGCATCACGAGTTGCCATTTCATAGACAGGGTCTATAATCACTGCTTCTTTTGTATTTGAGTCAGCAATAATATAGGTATAGGTATTAGTTTCATAATCAAGCATTTGCTTGAAGAGTATATTATTTTTCATAGTTTTGTATAATTAGGTATTAAAAGGCATTTTTCAGAGAATTGTTGCCATAAGACAGTTTCCAGAAATTCCTGAAAACATGAGTCATCCACTCACAAAAAGGACTCATAAAAGAAATGCTGGACTGACGAAATATCCAAGTAACAAAAATGTAAGTACGAGCGAACCTGCTGCAATGAGAACTTGTCTCATAATTGGTATTCTCGAGCTGTTTTTTCATGTTACCATCTCTTCTGGGTGTTCTTTTTTGTATTCCAGTATTCCTCATTTATATACTTTGAGACTTTCTATCTCACTGTGAGGAGCAAGTATCTGCTGAGCGAGTTCAGCTCTTCGACCAGTCCGACACATAATGAGGACTTGTTTTCATTTCAGGAGTTTAGCAACTTTTGCTTCTCTTGATTCAATATATGACAAAGGCATATCGATAGATCATTTTATATGTTCTTGATTATGTTCTTCGTGACTTCGTACATCGAGGATTATTTGTTCTTTCATAGTGGAGTTATTAGCAATATATATTTTTAAGCGCTTGCATGAGTTCTCATATTTTTTTGTCTTTTACAGAGTAGAAGACTTCTTTTCCTTCTTTTCGGCTCTCTAGAATATTTTGGTCCTTCATCTTGAGGGCAAATTGGCTCACGAGTGACTGTGAGATTTCTAGAAGTGTTGTTAACTCAGCAATATTTTTATCTCATTCACTGAGTAAACAGAGCATAGCAAGTCTCTTTTCGTGAGACAAAATATCCATAATCTTGCTCACTTCACCAGACTTTTGAAGTATTTCTTTATACATATTAATATATTATTATTTGTTAATATAATAAGAGTATACTGATAGAAGTATTTGTGTCAAAATTTTATTTCTAAGAATATTTTGATTTTATTAATTAATATTATAAAATAGGTTAAATTTAATTAAATTTAACCTATTTTTAATGAATAATTTATATACTTTAGAAAAAATAGATATAGATAAATTCCAAATATCTAAAGCTAAACTTGACCACTATTTTGAGCAAAATATTTCAAAGTATTCTGATTTCAATTACTTATACTGGGATAAAATAAAATTTCAACCAGTACCAAAATGATTTAAAGATAGTAAAGACTTATGGGGAACAATAAAATTTATGAGAACTCTAAATTACGTTTCTCCAATCAAAACAGATTCTTGAGAGTTTTTTCGATTTTGAGAACTTGAATTTTCTAAAAAATTACTTCATGAAATTGATAAAAATGCTTCTTGAACTTTTTATACCCCTTTTTCAGAATCTGATAAAAGATTATTTGTTACCAACTGAATGTTGGAAGAAGCAATTAGTTCTAGTCAATTAGAATGAGCTTCTACTACATCTCGAAATGCAGTAAAAATGATTAAACAATGAATAAAACCAAAGAATGATTCAGATAGAATGATACTAAATAACTATGAAGTGATGTATTTTGTCAAAGATGAACTTGTTAAAAAAGAAAAAATTGATGAATCAGATCTTCTTTATTTACAAGAAATATTAACTAAGTGAGTTATAGAAAATAAATGAGAAATTTGAAGATTTAGAGATATTAATGATGATAATAAAGATCCCATCGTTGTTAAATTCAAGTGAAAAATTGCACATGAACCAATGAAGTCAGAAAAAATGAGAGTAGAATTGAAGCGTCTGATAGATTTTATGAATGATGAGGGAGATTTTAATACTTTTGTACATCCAGTAATTAAAGCAATTGTAATACATTTTTGGATATGATATTTACACCCTTTCTGTGATTGAAATGGTAGAACTGCTAGAGCTCTTTTTTATTGGTATTTATTAAAGAATGATTATTTTTGATTTTCTTTCATTCCACTTTCATCAATTATTAAGAAATCAAAAATTGAATATGCAAAATCATATATTTATTCTGAACAGGATGATAGAGATTTATGATATTTTATAAATTATAATCTAAGAAAAATTAAAATTGCATTAGATGCTTTTCAAAGTGATTTAAAGAATAGATTTAAAGACAATCATTCAAATTTAAAAGATCTTAGACATTTAGATCTAAATGATAGACAAAAAAAATTACTGAAATATTTTTTGGAAAATAAAGATTCTTTTACTAACTCATTAATTCATAAAAATTATTATAATATTTCCAAGCCTACAGCTGTATCAGATTTAAATATTTTAAGAAAAAAGTGATTAATTTACAGTACAAAATCTTGAAGAAACATTAGTTATTTTCCTGTAGAAAATTTAGAAAATTTAATTAAAAAAGACTAGCAATTGCTAGTCTTTTTTTTTCTAATTATCCATTACTTTTATTTCTTTTTCTTTCACCTTCTGTAAGCCATTTCTTTCGAAGTCTTACTGAGAGAGGAGTAACTTCAACATATTCATCGTTTGAGATATAGTCGATAGCTTCTTCAAGAGACATAAGTTTTGGTGGAGTAAGCTTAAGTGCTTCATCCGTACCAGATGCTCGAACGTTTGTAAGTTTTTTATTCTTCGTTGCGTTTACTGCAAGATCTTGATCTTTTGATGATTCTCCAAGAATCATACCTTCGTAGAGTTCAGTTTGAGGTTTAATAAAGATTGTCCCTCTGTCTTGAAGATTAAAGATAGAGTATGCCATAGCATTCCCATTTTCCATAGAAATCATAGATCCTCGTGCTCTTTTTTCAATATTCCCTTTATGAGGAACATATTCTTCAAAAGCTGAGGAAAGAAGACCTTCTCCTTTAGTCATAGTCGTGAATTCTGATTTGAATCAGAGAAGTCCTCGAGTAGGTACAATAAATTCTAGATTTGTAATCCCGTTATCATCAAACATATTTACCATTTCACCTTTTCTTTTTCCAAGTTCAGCTATAACTGATCCTGCAGAGCTAGAAGGAACAGCAATAGTAACTCGTTCTAGAGGTTCCATTTTTTTCCCACCTTCTTCATGCATAATTACTACTGGAGCTCCTACTTGTAGCTCAAATCCTTCTCTTCTCATCGTTTCAATAAGTACAGAAAGGTGAAGCTCACCTCTACCTGAAACACTGTAATTATCTCCTTCTTCAAAGTCGATTTTTAACCCAACGTTTGTTTCAAGTTCTTTTTCTAGTCTGTCTCTGATTTGTCTTGAAGTTACAAATTTACCTTCTCTTCCAGCAAATGGAGAGTTGTTAACGAGGAATTCCATTTTTAGGGTAGGTTCATCGATACTGATAGGTGGCATTTGTTCAACATCAGCATTTGCAGCGATGGTTTCTCCTACGAAGATATCTGAAATACCTGCTATTGTGATAATATCACCTGCTACTGCTTCATTAACTTTCACTTTTTCAAGTCCATGATTTGTAAGGATATCAGTAATTTTCCCTTTTCTTTGTTTCCCTGCATTTGAAGTTATGATAACATCTTGTCCAACTTTCACTTTTCCGTCATATACTCGACCGATACCAAGTCTTCCAAGGAAATTATCATACCCAAGATTTGCAACTTGCATTTTTAGTGGAGCTGTTTCATCGTTCTTTGCTTCTGGAACATGTTCCATAATATAATCAAGAAGTGGAGTGATATCTTTTTGTTCTGGATTGTCATTTGTCCAAGCAAGACCTTCTCTCGCAATTGCATATACTGGATTGTTGAGATTTTCTAATTGTTCATCAGATCCTCCAAGTTGTACAAACAGGTCAAATAGTTGATCAATAACCCAATCAGCTCGAGCAGATGGTTTATCCATTTTATTGAGAACAATAATAGGATGAAGTCCAAGTTCAAGAGATTTCTTAAGTACGAACTTAGTTTGAGGCATAGGTCCTTCGTACGCATCAACAACAAGACATACAGAATCAACTGTTCGAAGTACTCGTTCTACTTCAGAACCAAAATCAGCATGACCTGGAGTATCAACAATATTAATCTTGTTTCCTTTATAATTAATAGAAGTGTTCTTCGCGTAAATAGTAATCCCTCTTTCTTGTTCTTGAGCGTTTGAGTCCATTGCTCGTTCAGCAATTCCAACTCGAGTATCAAATCCATCTGCAGCTTTCAGAAGTTCATCTACAAGGGTAGTTTTTCCGTGATCTACATGGGCAATTATCGCAATATTTCTAAATGACATAGTATACTATATAAAAAATAAATACTCCCAGCTTTTTGAGAGTTTCTAAACCGCGGGGATTATAGGGATAAAATGCCCAAATGCAAGAAAAAGATTTGTAAAATTGACTAATTGATTAAATTATAAATAATAATATAAAATAAGATTAAATTTTATGCTAAGTAAACAATCTCAATTTATATATGATGGTATAATGACTTTGATGAATTTTGAAGACTGTAGTCCTATTGTACCGGAATTAAATACAGATACGCACCTAATTTCAATACTTGCCAGAGAAAGAATTGCAGATATTTTTATGCTCCCAGAAGATATTGAAGATGTTGTACTTTCTTTAGAAAACAAGCTTCTAAGTAAAAAAGAATTTGAAAAACTTCAAAGCTTCCGAATCAATGCTGAGAAATATTGATGGATGGAACTTGAAGCAACCCTCCTTATTTCCGAGTCTTGAATCATAGATTGATTAAGTCTGCATGATATTCTTTGAAAATTTACACACTCTCATCATAACGATTGGAAAAATTTTCCGAGACTCTTCTTGAGATACTTTCTTATTGTTGAAGCAGAATATTATAAAGAAACAGGTGAGCAGCTAGCATTTGCGTGATTAGCACAAGTCCTTGAAACCATTCCTGTTCAAGATGAATAGTTTATGTAAGAATAAAAAAAAAGCGTTTATAATTTTAGTACACAGATATGTGAGAGTATATAGACAGAGAAAAATATATAAGTATTCAGTGAATGGTACAACTGTCAAAAACTGAAGATTTTACTGGTTTTGATGGAAGTATTGTTTTTGTGTTACCAGAAAAGGTGTGAATGCTTTTATTAGAAAAACATCAAATTGAGTCCATTCCAGACGTGGCTCTCTTGAGAAACGGAGTTATTGGAAAAAAATGAAAATCACTTTTTAGAAAGCAGCTTGACGAACCTATTAGATACTGTTTATTTACTTATGATGAAGTGCATCAAAAACTGAGACTTCTTATAGATAAAACATGACAGAAAACAAAAAATATTTTGTGATCTTCTGATGAATATCTCATTTCAATTGGTGGGGTATATGTATCTCAGAAAAATTACAACAATAAAAAACCTCAATTTTAGAATTGAGGTTTTTTATTTGTCTTATTTTTGATTTAGTCCAGTAGATATATTATTATGAGTATATATTACTTTCTAAGTTCTGTATGAGGAATGAAAAAATAGGATATCACAATGAGTTTACTCCAAATGAAATACTAGCCGGGGAATTTTATGATGCCTGTATTCCAAGTCTAAAAGCAAGACTTAAAGATAATCCTAAAATAGCTATAGTTATACCAGGTGGTGCTATGAAAGGTAGTTGGATATTATGAGCTATTGCATGACTGAAAGAGGCATGAATATGTGAGAAAGATATTTCACTTGTTTTATGACCTTCTGCAAGTTCAGGATCACTTGCATATTTTGTGAGCTGACAGTTTGATGAGTGAAAAAAAATATGGTTGAACGGACTCAGTGATAATAAAAAATTTTTACTACAAAATGCACAGGTAGAATTTTTAAAAAGATTGCTAATTAAGAGGTTATCAGAATGAGTCGCGTCAATACATAAATTCTTCTCTCCAATTATATGAATTAAGTGTTTATCAAGTTTGAATGAGTTTGTTGAATGATATATTTTATCTGAGGAAGATCTATTTTATTCTGATAATTATCCAAAAATACTCGATGTTACAGAGGTAATTAGATTATTTTCAGAGGATATAACAAATGAGACTTGAGTTATAGAGTGAGTACAGCTTGATTTTGATGCATTCAAAAATTCTCAAATGACTATCGTTATTCCAGTACGTAATGCAGATACAGGTGAAAAAGAGTATTTCAGTAATAAAGAATGTGAATGATGTACTCTCATAACAAGTCAGAAAATGATGCTGGAAGTATTGCAAGCTACAAAAACTGTCCCACTCATGGCGGGAGCACCTGTATATATTGGAGAGAAATGAAAGTATGATGATGGTAGTTTTGCAGACCCACTTCCAATATGAGTTCATCCAACTCTTTCCTGTGATTCTATTAACTTAGGACATATACTCATTAGCAAAGATGGTCAAACGATACGAGATGATGTACTCCCGATAGTTCTTATACCAGACAATGCATTACAGCCAAATAATCAACGTATAAGATCTTTTACAAAGAGAGTTGTGAATATTTTAGATTCTGGTAATAGATGAGATATCTTAGATAAAGGAGAGCAAATCTACACATCAGAATACTTAGAAATGCTCCAGAACTTAGCAAAGAAGTGAAAAATAGTACTTATATTTCACTCTGGGAAAAAGATTTCAAAACTAGATAATTCAAAAGCAGCTATTCAGGCATGATATGAATCATGAAAACAAGTAACTCAAAACAATCCTTTGAGTAAATTAATCTCGGTTCATATTACATCAAAAAAACCTCAATTATAAAATTGAGGTTTTTTACTTGAAGAGAATTACCCTTCGAAGTTAGGATCAAATGATTTCACAAAAGGCATAAGAGCCATAATTCTTGCTCGTTTAATTGCTTGAGAGAGTTTCTTTTGTTTTTTAAGAGAAACACCTGAGTAATATCGTGGTACGATTTTACCAAACTTGGTAGTATATTTTTTAAGTAGTTCTACATCTTTGTAGTCTATAGTGATATCCTCAAGAGGACATGCTTTTTTTTCAATTGCCATATCTCGTTTATTAATAAATAGGTATCACTGCAATAGTGATTTTGTAAGAGGTGTATTTAAAATTTATCATCGTCTCCGTCATCGAAGAATTCAGAAGAACTTTCATCTGAGACACCTACATCATCAAAGTCGCTTTTTTTATTGAGAAATATAATATTTCCTGCAACAACTTCAGTTTTGTAGATTCTTTCACCACCATCTTTTTCAATGATTCGAGTTTTGAGTCTCCCTTCTATATAAATGAGTTTTCATTTTGAAAGAGATTGTTCGACTCGTTCCGCTAGGTTTCCCCAAGCAACACAGTTATGAAACTCAGCTTCAGACTTATCTAGTCCATCGCTTGTTTTGTAATATCTGTTTGTTGCAATAGTAAACATTGCGATTTTTTTTTGATTATCAGTTGATTTCACGAGAGGGTCTCGTGTGACGTTTCCGATAAGAATAACTTTATTAATCGTTCTCATAGTTCTTGTGTAATGAATTATGCATCAAGATTTACAAACATATATCTCCATAAATTTTTATCGAGATTCATATTGGTATTTAAACTCTTAAGTCCTTTTCCATCAACTTCAAGATCGAGTAGGATATAGTATCCTGTATCAGAACCTTTAATTTTGTATGCCATTTTCTTTTCACCCCAAACATCATCTTTGTTCAAAGTTGCTCACAGATCAGTGAGAGATTTTTTTACAGCGTCTATGCTGCCATTGATTGCCTCTTCTCCTGCAGTAGGATTGAGTATCATCATACATTCGTAATGTGCCATTTTTTCCTATGGATTACATCTTTTGATCTTGTCAAAAGAAGGATATAAAATAAGCTTTTTTAAAGCAAGCGAATTCTATGGAAATGAGCCACATTGTCAAAAGAAAATTGACATGTGTGAAAAATTGGAGAGTATTAATTTATAACACTTAAATTTAAATCAATTATGCAAGAACTCAATCTCCAAGATATCCTCGATAACACGAGCGACCTGTGAAGTAAGAAGGTATGATATGTTGCTATAGTTGGGAGACCAAATGTAGGAAAATCAACATTCATAAATACTCTTATTTGAGAAAAAATAGCTATCACGAGTCACATCCCTCAAACAACTCGAAATAAAATACTTGCAATGTATAATGATGAGGATGCACAAATTATATTTTTTGATACTCCAGGAATTCATGAATCTCAAAAAAAATTTAACGCGCAAGTAAATTCTCAAGCACTTTCAAGTCTTAATGATGCTGATATTGTTCTCTATTTTATAGACAGTTCACGACCAAGGGGTGCAGAGGAGGAATATATTGATGAGATTATTCAAAAAGTAGAAAAACCGGTTTTTACGGTTTATACGAAATTGGATTTGCAGCCCGTAATACAAATCCCAGAAGGAGAAAACATTTTCAAAATCTCAAGTTTTGATTTCACTGGTTTTAAACCTCTGGTTCATGCTATAAAGGAAAAACTGGAAGTAGGACCTATGCTCTTTTCAGAAGATTATTATACGAAACAAAATATATATTTCAGAATTTCAGAAATTATTAGAGAAAAACTCTTTCTAGTCCTCAAAGAAGAACTCCCACATAGTATATTTGTAGCGGTTGAAGAGATAGAAGACACAGAAAAATGACTCAAAAAAATATCGAGTTATGTCTACACAGAATCTGATTCTCAAAAATATATTATTATATGAAAAAACGGTGCCCTCATTACTAAAATAGCAACAGCTGCTCGCAAAGAACTCGAAGAAATATTTAATCAAAAAGTATTTCTCACTGTAAGAGTCAAAGTAAAAAAGAATTGGAGAAAGGACGAGAGTTTTGTAAATAAGATGCTCAATCAATAGAATATACAAAAAAAAGACTTCCTAGAATTAGGAAGTCTTTTTTTTGTTATGTAAATTTATTTTAACATTGAGTCAATAACAGCTTCAAAAGCACTTGCTGGGTAAGCACCAGAAATTACTTCGTATTCACCAGTAGCATTGTTCACAAGAACATTTCATGGAGTTCCAGTAATTCCAAATGCATCTTGTCAAATAGCCATTTGAGATGTAACTTTTTCAGCATATTTTCCTGAATCAATACAAGTTTGAAGTTCTTCACCGTTAATATTATTACTTCCTGCTATTTCTATAAGTCCAGGAATAGTCATATCTTGATTTGGGTATTTTTCATATAGTTGAGCTATAATTGGATAGAGAACTGATTCGTCTTGTTCCGCTATACATTCTAGACCTTCTGCTCATTTTTGAGCTTGAGCGTGAAAATCAAGTGGAAAGTGTTGAAATACGATATTAATATCATCACCATATTTTGCTTTGATAGCTTCAGGTGTTCCTTCGTTATGAAGTTTCGCACAAAATGGACATTGTACATCACTGTACTCAATCCATGTTATTTGAGCATCCAGATTTCAATCTATATATCCATCGGCTTTAATAGCAGTAACTATTTCTGAGTTATCTCCGAGTTGTAAAAATCATTTATCACTTCGAGTTGCATATGGATCAAACGTTGATGGAAGTGCGAGAGTGTAATTATTATCAGGAAGAGCCGTGAGGAAATCTGTTATTTGAGTTCCACCACTAATACTATTAGTATTAAATGTTATAGCTGGAAGTAAAGTGACATTATTATCTTTCAAATATGATTCTACTCAAGCGTCGCTAAAATCTTTTCTTACAAATGTTGCTCATGCTAAGAATGGAAGAGATTCTAATTGACCGACAATTTCGTCAGTTTGACAATCAGTACATCTAGCATCATCATACACTACAACTTCAATATCTTCAGCAGGTGTAGCTGCTACAATTCATGATGTATTATTATTGTTTCCCATGTTTGCTCCTACAAAAAATGCAAGTCCAGCTATTATGAGCATGAGAACTATGATAACACCATAGAGTAGGTGAAGCATACTTGAATTACTTTTAATTTCTTTTGTATTTTCACTAATATGTCGAGCATTCACTTCTTCCATATGAGCTACTGATTCAACAGTTGTATCCTTTTTGGCTACCGTTTTTCTCGGAGCTCGAGGTTTTTTAACTAAGTCTTCTTTTGGTGCTACCATAATTTGAGCGTATTATAATATAAATAACTGCTTGCAGTTTAATGTTTTTATACAAATAATAAAAAAACTTTGAGCTTTTGACTTAAAGTTTTTCAATTTTAATGTATAACTCTTAATTATAGAAACAAAAGTAAGAGTGAGATAAGAATATATTTTATCTTAAATGGTGTCCCCAGCAGGAGTCGCCGCAAGTCGGGCATCCGTTTTATTGCTCTTACTCATTGCAATAAATTTTTCTTTTAGAAAAAACCTCCATTCTCCTCCTTTATGTCGTATGTATGGTGTCCCCAGCAGGAGTCGAACCTACGTCTACCCCTTAGGAGGGGGTTGTTCTATCCACTGAACTATAAGGACAAAAGTATTCTTATATTTTTAAAAACCACAAGAGACCAAGTCCAATCATGAGTATTAAACAAAATGCTATCAATATAATATTAGTAGACTTTTCGTATTTCAATTTGTTAACGAGATCTGATTCTTTTACTTTCAGAGTTTCAATTTCTTGGTGAAGACTTCATTTCGATTCTTCAAGGAGATATTGAGATTTTTTGAACTCAATAACACTTACAGAGTTTTTTGCTATTTCTTGAGCCTGACCAAGTTTATGAGAGATATCTAAAATAATCTGATCCTTATTTTTTATTTCACTTCGAAGATCTAGGTATATTTTTTCTAAAGTAGCTCTACTTTGAGCATCTATTATACTGGTACTGTGTGACTGAGGATTTTGTGAACTTTGAGAAGTATGGTTTTGTGCTTCAGAATTACTGTGTGATTGTTGCGTGTAAGACTGTTTTTTTTCTTGGGGCATAATAACCTCAGCTTTTGAGTCAGAATTATCCGAACTCATATTTTCTACATCTTGAGCATGGATGTAAATAATCTTGCCATCTTTTTTACTTCTGAGTTTTCCAGCTTTCACATATCTGTCGACACTTCGTGTCGACATTCAAAGTTTGTCAGCAGCTTCTGCCCGTGTTATACTGTACATTATAGTGATAGTAAGTAGTATATTTGTCTATAACACTATAAAGAGAAAATACTTCCAAGCAAATGATTTTGATACACATAGATTGACTCTTAAAAAAATACTTCGAAAAAACTTGACTGAAGCTATTTTTATATATAATACCCGAGCTATTATTAAATAATAGTTTGTGTGTGGCTATCGTCTAGGGGTTAGGACACCTGGTTTTCATCCAGGCAACCGGAGTTCGATTCTCCGTAGCCATACCATTGTTTCGCGGAGTAGAGAAGTGGTATCTCGCAAGGCTCATAACCTTGAGGTCATTGGTTCGATTCCAATCTCCGCAACCAAAATAAAATATCAAAAAAGCTGAGACTGACCTTTAGTTCAGCCATCAGCTTTTTTTGTCACTATAGCTCAGTTGGTTAGAGCGCGGGATTCATATCCCCGAGGTCGGTGGTTCAAATCCACTTAGTGACACCATATAAAAATAAATAAATAGTTCTTAGATTAAAACTAAGAACTATTTTTTACGAAAAAATCAAAAAATAAGTATACTGGTCCTAATAATTATAAATATTCACACATGTTCATCGATGAAGTAGCAATCAAGGTTATAGCAGGACACGGTGGAAGTGGTCTGGTTTCTTGGAGACGAGAAAAATATATTCCAAAGGGTGGCCCTTGGGGAGGAGATGGTGGAAATGGTGGAGATGTATTTCTCTATGCTGATGCAAATCTCAACACACTCAGTGATTACCGACATAAAAAGGTACTGACAGCAGAAAATGGAGAGGGGGGTATGCCGAATCTCTGTCATGGAGCAAACGGTCAAGATCTGATTTTAAAAGTACCAGTTTGAACGCTTGTTCGAAATAAAGAAACTATGGAACTTATCGTTGATATGAGTACGAAAGGTATGAAGGTACTTATCGCTTCTGGTTGAAGAGGTGGTTTTTGAAATGCCCATTTTACCAGCTCGACAAGACAAGCTCCTGCATTTGCAGAACTTGGAGATATCCCAGAAGAGCATGATTTATTTCTGGAGCTAAAGCTTGTAGCTGATATTGGAATCATTGGAGTTCCTAGTGCTGGGAAATCTACTCTCATTTCTAAACTCTCTAATGTAAAACCTAAGATTTGAGATTATCCATTTACTACTCTTACTCCAAACTTGTGAGTACTTGATTATAAAGGGAAATCTCTTGTTCTTGAAGATGTACCTGGCTTAATTCCTGGAGCCTCAGAGTGAAAAGGACTTGGAATAGAGTTTCTTAAACATATTGAGCGAACATGAGCACTGCTTCATCTCCTTGATTTATACAGACTTGATAAACTCATTACAGATTATCAAGATATCAGACACGAACTCGCATTATTTTCGGAACTTCTTGAGGAAAAAGAAGAAATTGTCGTTTTTTCTAAAGCTGATCTTCTTGATGAAGAAATGAGAGACCATATCATTTCAGAATTTAAAACGATGTATCCAGAGGTTAAAACCTTTACTATATCTGCTGCAACTGGTCTTTGAATTGAAGAACTCAAGGATTATTTAGTGAAACATTATACAAGAAAAGAAGACCTTAACTACCAACAATCAAAAGAGGAACAAAATACAAACGAACATACTGTTTTTGATCTTAAAAATGAAAATGAAGATCCAAGAAAGGTTCAAGTAGATTACCTTTGAGATCTCATGTTTCAAGTGGAATGAAAGAGACTCGAACAAATAGTTCGTATGACTGATTTTGAAAACGGAGAAGCTGTCATGAGAGTCTATGATGTTCTTGATAAAATGTGAGTTATACGAAATGTCGAGAAAAGACTCGACGTGATTTTAAAAGAAGAAGGAAGAGATAATAGTTTTTTCTTTGAAGGTTCGGGAGAGGATGATATCACTCCAAGAATTTTAATATGAGAAAAAGTAGTATTGCTTGATAAACTGAAATATAAATTATAAGAAGTAAAAATCCAACTATTTAGTTGGATTTTTTTAGTTAGCTTTCTTGCTATTTTACCACTTTTGGCTACACTTTGTGGAAATTTAAAACATTATATAGTAGTATGAAATTTAATCTAGACTCACTAGTAACGGAGTATCAAAACCTTGAAAACCAACTCTCTGATCCAGAGATTTTTAAAGACCAAAAAAAAGTTAAAACGGTAGCTACTAGAAAAAAATCAATAGAATGAGCTGTAAATCTCTATAAAAAATACAAACAAATCAGTGAAACACTAGTGGAAAATAAAGAAATGCTTGGAGTTGAAAAAGAAGAAGAAATGAGAGATCTTTTAAAGATGGAAATTAACGAAGCTGAGGATCAAATCCCAGTTCTTGAAGAAAAACTCAAAGTAGCGCTGTTGCCCAAAGATCCTAATGATGATAAGAATATTATCGTAGAGCTCAGAGCCTGAGCAGGTTGAGATGAAGCGGCACTATTTGCTTGAGAATTATCACGAGCCTATCTCGCATTTGCTGAAGCTCAAGGCTTTAAGACGGAGATTTCAGAAAAATCAGAATCTGAGGGTGGATGAATTAAAGAGCTTATTTTTGAAATACGAGGAGAAGGAGCCTATAGTTTATTTAAATATGAATCTGGAGTACACAGAGTTCAAAGAATTCCTGAAACTGAGAGTAAAGGGAGAGTGCATACGAGTACTATAACGGTGGCTATTATGCCTGAAGTAGATGATATAGATATTGAAATTCGAGAAGAAGATCTTGAAGTCAAGGCTACGAAGTCATCTTGAGCTGGTGGACAGCATGTAAATACTACTGATTCTGCGATTCATATGGTGCATATTCCAACCTGAGTTTCAGTATTTTGTCAGGATGGACGAAGTCAGCATAAAAATAGAGAAAAAGCATATCAAATACTCAAGGCAAAACTCTACGCACTTGAAGAAGAAAAGAAACAACAAGAATTAGGAGAAGCACGACTCGCTCAAGTAGGGAGTTGAGATCGCTCTGAAAAAATAAGAACCTATAATTTCCCTCAAGACAGAGTCACAGACCATAGAATTTGACAAAATTTTTCAGGTATACCCCAGATTATGGCTGGGAGACTTGAGCCAATAATGGAGTCTTGTGCACTTGCTGATCAACAAATGAAGCTCGAACAAGCAGGAAAAACAGTATAGTTTTTACCCACTTAATATAATGCTATGAATATTACTAAAGTTTTACTATGAGTACTTTTAGGATTTATGTATTATATGAATTACCTTGGGGCTGCAACAAATAAACTCTGAGTAAAAATATCTGAATTAGGAGTTATTTTTCCATTTAGTTTTATGCCTCCAGCATGGGTGTTTATGCTATCATGGGCCAGTATTTTTATTGGCCTGCTTATTTGGTACTTTGTAATAGTTTGCAAAAAAAATGCGCTGAGTTGTAAAGAGCTTCAATTATTTTTTATATCTATGATTCTTAATATCACGTGGCTTATAATGAGCTGATTATGATTCACAGTTGTAAGTGTTATTGTTTTAGCCGCATTATGAGTCACAATTGCTATGATGATAGTGAGTCAAAATAGTAAGTCAACTCACCATTCTCTCACTTCAATCGTGTGGTGAATATACTTTTGATGGATATTAATTGCAACAGTCGTAATATGATTTTCTCAAATAGTATATGTATATAATCCAGTGTTTGCCCTTTGAGAAACTTGGATGTATAGCATTATTTTATGAGCTTTTCTCTCAATAATTATAAGTTACAGAATTCTCTGAAATATTTATGCATTGATGTGGAGTATGTTTATTCTCACAGCTTGTTTAATTAAACTTATGTAGAGCAATTTTTTTATTCAAGCCTAGTTTAGTAAATATACTGCAAGCTAAAACGTTGAAACTTGACTCATGGATAAAATATATAGTACAATATAAGTATTATATATTTTTTCTTAAAATTTATGTGAGTAGAAAATAGAGCAGAGAGGATTGCTGGGGTTGATGGGAGAATCACACAATCTGACATTGATAGACTCAGTACCCATGATAATCACTGAGATTTAAGTGCTGCAAAAAAGGTGCTTCCAAGTTCTTTTTTTAGACAACTTGAGCATGGAAAATGGTTTGGTATAGGAGAAGGGTCAGACCTTAGTAGATTGTGATACCTCGCAAAACTTAACCAAATTGAGAGCAATTATTTGGATGAAAGAGTATCAATTCATTCTGTGCAGCAAAAACAAAGTAACTCACTAAAAACAGAGCTTCCACGAGGGTATGAATCTGTTATGTTTTGAAGAACCCTTCGACTTGCTAAGCCATTTATGAGAGGACAGGACGTTCAAATATTTCAACAACTTCTTTCTTCAAAGTGATCACAGTATAACTGTGCCAGTTCAAATTGAGTTTTTGACTGAGTTTTTGGACCTCAAACACAGTCTCAGCTTAAAAAATATCAACGAGATGTTTTATGACAAGGTGGAGATGGAGTTATGGATATGTGAGGACAAACCATGATTTCTCTTACTTGAAATGCATGAAATCCAAATCCATCAGATCACTCAAACTTGCAAGCACGGGTATCCACTAGAAATGCTCCAGTAACTCCAAATATAAGATCTCGTAATACCCCTCAGACGAGAACTAATGAGAGACTTAGTTCAAGAAATATTGAAGCAGCGAGTCAGTATTTTGATGCTGTGGTAGGAATAAGTTCATCAGTTGGAAATGGGAGTGGTTCATTTATAGCACCAAATGTTATTATGACAGCCGCGCATGTAGTTGGAAATGGAAGTGCGAGAAATATGAAAATAGAAAATATGAACGGAAGTAACTTTCAGGTAGAAAGTATTGCCAGAATACCTTGAGAAGATGTAGCTTTTATCACAGTAAAACAATCATCAACAAATAACTTTAATCTCAATGTATGATGAAGTGTTTCATCCTTGAATGATTCTATCATGTTATGAACACACAATGGACAAGCTCAGTTTAGATTTGCCGATCAAGATAAAGATATTTCACAAGTTAAAAGAGGACAAAAATTATTTAATACAAGTTACTCAAATCAAGATATAGACAATGATTGACAGGTGAATAGAGTAGATCACCGTGTGACACCACATCTTACAAAGAGATGATATAGTGGTGCAATGATAATTTCTCCAGATGGTAAACCATTATGAATGGCTACTTGAGCATTTCATAATTGAAATGGAGCAGGTATGATGGAACCAATTAGAGACTTACAAAGAGCATATGCTAGATTTTTACAGGTATCATAAAAAAAATAATCCCAAATTGGGATTATTTTTTTATACATGCTGCTATCAATCACATGAAAAGTGGAGCAGGATTTTCAAGGTAACTACAGAGTTCAGGATGAGATTGTGTTCAGACATAAAATGGATGTTTTGAATCATCAAGTTCTATAAATTGAACAATTCCTTCTTTTTTACTTACTCCAGAAATATGCATGTCCGTTGATTCAAACTTCTTAGCAAAATCTGGGTTCAGTTCGTAGCGATGTCGAAATCTCTCGTGAATCGTTCCAGATTTTTTTATTCGCTTAGCCTTTTTGTATAAATCTCTTATTTTTCCATCAGTTAATATACTAGATTGTCGTCCAAGTCTCATGGTTCCTCAGAGATTCACTACTTTTTTTTGACTGTCCAAAAGGGTGATGACGTCATATGGCTGACATTTTTTATTGAATTCTAAACTATTAGCTTCTGGAATTCCAAGCACATTTCTTGTAAATTCAATTGCCATAAGTTGCATGCCCAGACAAATACCGAGACAAGGTATTTTATTCTCTCTGATAAATTTAAGAGTAGTTATCATGTTTTCAATAGCAGTATCTCAAAAACCTCATGGAATTATACATCATTCACAATTTTCAAGTTCTCAAATACCATCTGTATCTCGAGTATTAATGAATGTAATACTAACTTTTACTCAAAGACTGTGACCCGCATGTATAAGCGAGGCAGCTATACTAGAGTATGAATCCTCAAGAGCAGTGTATTTTCACACAATTCATATATTTATATTTTTATCTTGTGAATGAGCGAGAGTATCTTTCCATATTTCGAGTTTATCGCTTTTTTCATACCCAATTTGCATCATTCATTGAATGAGGCTATCAAACTTTTGTTTTGCGAGAATTTCTGGTATTTCATAAATAGATGGAACATCAGGAATTGAAAATATTCTTTCTTTTCTCAGATTTGAAAAAAGTGCAATTTTTTCTCTTGATTCTTTTGTAAGTTTTGCCTTTCAACGAGCGATTATGATATCAGGAAAGAGCCCTCGTGATTGTAGGAGATTAATTGATTGTTGTGTTGGTTTCGTTTTTTGTTCATGGACTCACCCAGGAATAGGAACATAAGTAAGATGAATATGTAAGACATCCTCTTTTCTTTTTATCCTACGCATTTGTCTAATAGCTTCTAAATAAAGCTCAACTTCTATATCTCAGACAGTTCCCCCAACTTCAATCATACATATCTCAGCTTGAGTCTGATTAAATACTTCCTCCATTCTCTCGACGATATGATCAGTGACATGAGGAATCATCTGTACCGTTTTTCATAGGAAATCTCCTCTTCTTTCTTTTTCAAGTATTCACGCATATATCTTTCCCATTGATATACTTTGAGTTCAGGTACATTCTCAACCTATAAATCTTTCATAATGACCAAAATCCATATCTACTTCTGCTCAATCAGAGAGTACAAACACCTCTCAGTGCTCATGAGGATTCATAGTTCCGGGGTCAATATTGAGGTATCAATCAAGTTTTATTGGGACAACTTTATACTTTTCTGAGAGAAAAAAACCAGTTGCTGCTGTAGTGACTCCCTTTCAAATACCAGAAATAACTCAACCAGTAACTATGATATATTTTTTTCTCATTATTTAGATTTATCAAAAATTAGTCTAAAGTATAATGAAGAATCATAAAACTAAAAATAATATTCAATTCTTGTAATCTTCTTACTCTTTATAATTATAATAGTCTTGTTTTTATTAAATGTTTGTATGTGTACGGCAGTTTCTGCTTCGTGTTATACATCTTCATCAGAAGATATTAATCAAAAATACAGGAATCATATCCTGTATTTTTTTGTATTTAATATTCTAAATTAATAATCTTCTTATTAAATTCTTACAATTCTAAAGTATTATAACTATGTTATTTTTATATATTAAATTTTATATTATGAAAGCATTTGATTCGATTGCGTTACTCCTTCTTGTTATTGGTGGAATTAACTGGGGACTAATAGGAGCTTTTGACTTCAACCTTGTAAATACTATTCTTGGTGGAGTTCCAGTATTAGAGACTATAGTTTATATTTTGGTATGAATAGCTGCATTATTTGTTCTATTTTACGACGGGAAAAGACTACTAGACTTCTCAGATAATAACAATAATACTGTAAGATCACGAGTATAATTCATTTCTTAAAAAAATAAGGCATTTTACATGCTTTATTTTTTTGTTATATTTTTTAGATTATTGAATATACTCTATATATTAGTTATTAAACAAAATATTATGAATCTCCCAACAGAGCAACAAGCTCATGACCTCATAGAAAAATATTCAAGTTCTACGCAACAGCATCTTTATCAAGTTTGAGCTATTATGAAGTATTTCGCAGCAAAACTTTGAGAAGACACACATTATTGGTGGCTTGTTTGAGTATTGCACGATATAGATTGGGACCATATTGAAAAGGATGGGAGTAAGCATATGAAGGATGATTTTGAATCAATACTTTCAGAAATAGACGCTCCATCAGAGTTACTAGGAGATATAAGAGCTCATGGTTTTTTTCTTGATGGTATCGAAGAAGAACCAAACACACTTGTAAGAAAATATATAAATGCAGTAGATGAACTCTCAGGATTTATTTGGGCATATTTTCGAATGATTCCAAGCGAAGATGTTATGGATATCAAAGCTAAATCTATAAAGAAGAAACTTAAAGATAAGTGATTTGCAGCAGGAGTAGATAGAGAACATACGATGAATTGTGAAACCATGCTTGATATTCCACTGGACGATTTTATAGAAGATATTAAATATGCACTCAAAGAGAGTGACAGGACCTGGATAAAGTAATTATAGAAGTCGATTTTTTATACCATTTAAAAAAATTTTTTTCAAAGCGTGTAAATCTCAAAGTTCGTACACTGCATTGTACGCAAACTCATATTCATATAAATTTACATCTCTAAATGTAATAGCACTACATCAATGAGATATCAGAATAGCATTTACAAGTATTCTACTGAGTTCAAGATTATAATTACTATATGGAGCAATATAAGGCAAGAATACGAGTACAAAAAATGCTTTTTCGTATACATTGTCGATTTTTTCTAGTTTTTCCAAAAATAATTCAAATTGAGTTTCTAGAAAATGTAAATCAGCAATAGTTTGATAACTAGTATTTTTTATAAAAAGTTGAAAACTTCTCAGGGTTCATTGCAAGTGAGTTTCGATTTTTCATTGAGTAAGTAATGTATGAAGTTCATGAATTTCTATTTCACTGGTAAATGCATCTGCGTTTCATTCAAACAAAATATTGATAATGTTTTTATAATTGAGTATTTTTTGACTATGAGTATAGGAAACTCACTTAGGAAAATGACCGAACTTAATACAAACTTCAGTATCTAAAAGTGAGTAAGATGTTTCTCATTCTAAAATATTGGAATAATAACTCAGTTCTATATATATATTTTCCATAAGGGATAGATTTTCCGTGTAGGAGTAACGAAATCTCTTCTTTTCTTGAAGTTTTAGTATTGTTTCTTCACTCAGTAAAAAATCTTGATTTGGAATATAAGAGCTCAAAAAATCTTCGTTATATATTTTTATTTCTCGTTTTGATACTGCTTGAGATAAATAGGACTGAACATTAACGGGTTCAGTATATTTTCATGGAGTTGTTCGTATCATTTTGTTTTCAAACAATAGAGACTTGAAGTCCTGTGTTAATGTATGCGTATCAACTTTTAGCACATTCATAACTGACAAGGCATCTATCTCACCTGATTCTTTCAGAAGTTCTAAAATTAAATTTTTACGTTGAGCTGAATCCATAATATAATTTACAAGTTATAAAAAAATACTAACATACTTTTGAATATTACACTACAAATCGTACTATATTTAAAATACCACTTAAATTTAAATTATGAAAAAAAATAAACTTTGAAATACGTGAATTGATGTCACGAAAATATGTCTTGGAACCATGACTTGGGGACATCAAAATACAGAACTAGATGCCCATAATCAACTCGATTATGCTATTCTAGAAGCGTGAATAAATTTTATAGATACTGCTGAGGTCTATGCTATTCCACCATCACCAGATACAAGCTGACTTACAGAAAAATATATAGGAACTTGGTTTGCTAAAAATCCATGAATCAGAGAGTCAATTATTCTTGCAAGTAAGTTTGTCGGACCTTGAATGGATTGGATTAGAAACGGACGAGGGTTACATGCTCCTGATATGCGAGCTGCAGTAGAAGGGAGTTTAGAAAGACTTCAAACTGATTATATAGACCTCTACCAATTACATTGGCCACAACGGTCCGTCAATAAAATGGGGAAAATGAATTATGAGTCATCGATGCATTCTTCTCTTGATCACGAAGAAGATCATATTGTATCACTTCTCAGAGCATTTGAAGAATTACAGAAAGAATGAAAAGTAAAGTATCTTGGACTTTCTAATGAAACTCCTTGGGGAACAATGAAGTTTTTAGAGCTTGCTCGAAAACATAATCTTCCTGAAATACAAACAGTCCAAAATCCATATTCTCTTTTAAATAGGCAATATGAAGTTGGCTGAGCTGAAATATCATTATTTGAATGAGTAGGACTTCTAGCCTACTCTCCACTCGCTGGATGAGTTCTCACATGAAAATATAATAATGGCCAAATGCCTAAAGGTTCTCGATACGAAACTTGGGGAAGTGCGAGACAAAAACAAAATCTTAATGATCGAGCTCTAAGCTTTGTGGAGAGCCTCCAAAATATCGCAGATAAAGTAGGTATTTCAGTAACTCAACTTTCACTTGCTTGGGTCAATCAAAAGGAATATGTTCATGGAAATATCATTGGAGCTACGACCCTTGAACAACTCAAAGAAGATATTGACTCAATAAACATTAGGCTTTGAGATGAAACACTCCATGAGATAGATAGTATATTTTCACAAAACCCAAATCCAGCTACCTATTAGTTGTACACTTACATAATTTATATATAAAAATACTCGCAATCTGCGAGTATTTTTATAATTACTTGTAAACTATTTTATTTGCATAAAATCTACTTTTTATACTTTGTAAAATTATACTATTGAATACTTTCATAAGATATTTTATTAAAACACTATTTTTTCTGTTTATTTTTACATCTGCCGGATGAGTGAATGCAGAGAGTTGAGATAGTTCAACCTGATCTATAGTAATACCAATGGAGTCAAATCTTGTAATTTCGCAAGATGGAAAAAAATTATGACTCTTTTCAACTATGGATCTCATTGACTCTATAGAAATAAAAATTACTGAAACACAATGATCAATTCAACTCTTAGAAGGAGTAATGCAGCAAACGAATGAAAAAGTTACTGCCTTAGATATATCCTATAAAAGTTGGAAAAATACTCTTTCTTCTCTTAAAAGTACCCAAACTCAAAGTTGAGTGATAGATCTAAATCTCATTAATAAACTTCCAGAAAGCCTACAAGTTATGACTCAGGATCTTGTTTCACAATTAGAGCTAGAATTTCAAGCAGCTGAAATCACAAATCTAGAGGATGTTTTCAGAATAGAAGAACGAATCACTGAATCCTATGAACTCAAGAATAATGAACTAGAAATTTTACTAGAAACACAGGAGATGAAGATGAAAAATCTTCTACAATCCCTTGAAATATTCCAAGATGAGCTCATTTTACAACAAAAATTATTACGAGAACTGTATAAAAACCAATGAAATAATTTAGCTCAGCTCTTACTTATTCTTGCAATAATATTTTTATTTTCACATTCTACTAGGTGGATAATACATTCTAGAACGAAACTTTCAGACGATAAAAAAAACGTATTAGCATGAGCTGTGAGATGGATTACTAACTCTGCTTTTGTTACTGTAATAGCTGTCTTCTTCTTTTCAGAACTTTTAAATTTTCTGCCTTTTGTAGCAATACTTGGTACAGCTATTGGTTTTGCACTTCGAGATATTATATCATCATTTATTGCTTGGTTCCTCATTGGTCACAAAGATTCTGTCTATAAACTCTGAGATGTAATTGAAGTAGAGTGAGATAATGTATTTGGGAGAGTCTTTAAAATCTCTCCGGTAGTGACTACTATTCAAGAGCTCGGACTTTCAGGACCAAGTGGGATGTACAAGACTTTTCCAAACAAGGCAGTATTTGAAAAATCTATTAAAAATATCTCAAAAATCAATGGTTGGATTTACATAACTATTGATATTATCTTAGATAAAACCAGTTCAATTACACTTTCAAAAAAGATACTGCTTGAATCTATGCAACACGTCCTTCAAGATGATAAATACAGTTCCCCTGCTGATTCGAGGGCACCATTTAAGAGATATTGAATTACAGAGGATCATATGCACCCAGAAATATTTCTCGATATAAAACCTCAAGGTATTTTTCTGAGATGAAAAGTATTTGTTTACTGGCCAGAACGACATTGAGTTCGTTCAGATATTGTTGAGCTGTTCTTCGAGTGCTCACAAAAAGAAAAATCTGTCGTTATTAAACAGCTTGAAATTGGGTAGAAAGGGATAATTAATACTTTAATTAGATTCTTGGAGAAATAAGTATATCGTAGCCAGAATATCCAAGTTCTCATAATTGAGACTGATTTATATTGAGAGTCGCTTGTTTCCATTTTAAGTAGAGTGGGACTCAATAATCTTTTCAAATATCTTCTTCTTGGAATAGTATTCTTACTCAAATCTCTTCAAGGCATCATGTAATTTGAGAGATTAATTTTCTTGAAAAAACATCTTGTAATGGACTGTCCTCACTTATATTTTCAATAATACCTTTTAAAAGTGGGAGTTCACTTCCATTCAATACACTTTCTATAAAATTCAAATACCATTCTACTTTTGAGAGAAAATGTTCAGAATTTCATGATAAAACTTCATGTAAACTCACCATAAGAGCATCGAGTTTATCAAAATATGAAAGGAGTTGTGATATTACATCGCACTTTTCTATACAGGATTCCAAAGCTCTTGTTTCTTCAATACTTATCTCACTTCAAAGTATGTTTTTGCATAAGTCCTGTACTAAACCTCTTTCATAAAGGATATGTATATTTTCTACAGCAGCTTCAAATTGTTTTTTTATAGGAGTTGGTACATCTCAAAAAATTGATAAAACTTCTGTGTTATCGTGATTTCTAGCTAAGAATAAAAGTAACTCTACATTTATTCATAATTGAGTGAGCTCTAATTCAAATAGAAGGATTGTTTGATACATTCTTTCTTGATGTACTCATACATAATCTTGATAATTCATTCTGAGTCATATATTGTGATCTCAATTTTCTCAGAATCTTCTGAGTCTATGAGAACTTTGCTTGAGAGTTTCAATACTTATAGCATCACTATACCTTCATTCTATAGTATCTAATATTCGTTGTTTGTTTTGAGAGAGTTCTTCATTAGTACTTCAACAACTCAGGCAGTATTTTGTAATATCTTGTTTTAAAATTTTGATTCCACTTTCTAGCATAATTCTAAGATTTTATTTAATTCCTGAGTACTTGAAATTATTTTATAAGGACTTCATTTTTCGAGTCGAGCTCTTTCATGAAAACCAAAATCTACAGCTATTGTTTCAACTCCTACTTCATTTCCTTCTAGTATATCTCAAAGGGTATCTGTAATAAAGTAACAATCATCTTTTGAAAAATCATATTTGTTGAATATATATTTAAATTTTTCTACTTTAGATTTGTGGAAGTCTCCTCCAAGGACTTCAGTAAAGTATTCCATTTCATGATGACACAGATATTTTTCAATAGAATATTCTCTGTTACTTGAAATTATAAACAGGGTATAATCCTGAGAAAGTTTTTCGAGTTCCAGTTTTGAAAAAAATGGTATACACAAACACACATCTTCAAAATAAAGTTTACGAAATAGTTCTCTTGATTCTCAGTGAAATGATACAGCTGGAGTTTCAAAAACATTTCAATCGTGATGAGCTTTCCATTGTTCTACAGTGGTATCACCTAGTCCTGCCATCTTAATTTTTTGATGAGAGTAATCAAAGGTATCAGCCAAGACTCCATCGAAGTCGAAAATTAAGTATTTTTTCATGGGAGAATTTGTATTTTTGAATTATTTAAAATTGATTGGCATATTCTATCAACTAAAGCACAAGTTCTATGTATAACTTTATCTGCATCTTGTTGAAGCATTCTAAATTCTATATCACTTTTTTGAGAAAATTCTGTATTATGTATAAGATTATGGAATCTTTTCATTTTTTCTTGAATGATCCAGTATTTTTTTTCAAATATTCTGTCACAAGTATCGAAAAATTTGTTATCTTCTTCGAGACAGTAATCAATTTCTATCGAAATTCAATGAGGTATTCATAATTCCGTAAGACGCATTGAACAGATTGAAGTAAAATCTGATAATGAATCATATCATTCTAAACAGCTTCTAACTCAATCTAAAAATGGGTCTTCATAATCTCCTAAAAGTCATACAATCATTGAATTTTCATAGTTTTAAAGTATTTATTTACAATAATAGAAATATATTTATAAAATACAAACTTAATATTTGGTACTTAACTCGGCCTCTCGCGAGTTTTTTTATTTTTATCGTCTGGGAAAAATTTAAGAAAATATATAAAAATACTGAATTTGTTTAAATTTACGCAAAAATTGGCTTTAGGAAACACGATAAAAAAAGTCTCGTCTGGAAAAAAGTAAAATTTGACCTTGATTTGAGAGTCATTATATTAGATGATGTATATTTCCAAAAATAAAATCAATCTATGGCAGAAATGAAAACAGGACATGAAAATTATGGTGCTGATAATATTCAGGTACTTGAAGGACTCGAACCAGTTCGAAAACGTCCAGGTATGTATATCGGTTCTACAGATGAGAGAGGTCTCCACCATCTTGTATGGGAAATCGTAGATAACTCGATTGATGAAGCAATGGCAGGGTATTGTGATTCTATTACTATTAAGCTACATAAAGATGGAGCATGTAGTGTTGAGGATAACGGTCGAGGTATTCCAGTAGAAAAACATTCAAAAACATGAGTTTCTACCTTGGAAACTATCCTAACAGTCCTTCACGCTGGATGAAAATTTGGTTGAGGAGGGTATAAAGTATCAGGTGGACTACATGGAGTTGGTGCTTCAGTAGTAAATGCACTTTCTACAAAACTTGAAGCGTGGGTCCACAGAGACGGGAAGATCTATTACCAGTCATTTTCTATGTGAGTTTCAGATGGTGATGTTGAGGTTGTTGGAAAAACTAAGAAAACAGGAACAATCATAAAATTTTATCCTGATGCTAGTATTTTTAAGATGACAACGGAATTTGATTACAAAACAATCAAGAACCGAATGCGTCAACAAGCGTACTTAACGAAGGGAATCAAGCTCACATTGAATGATGAACGAAAAGACAATAACTATAAGTTTTATTTTGAAGGAGGGATTAAATCATATGTTAATTTCTTGAATAAAAATGAATCAACTATTGGAAAAGTCTTTTATGCTGAGAAAGAGAAAAATGATATCCTTGTAGAGGTTTCAATCCAATATAACAAAGACTACTCGGATAACATAATATCATTTGTAAATAATATTCACACTCCAGAAGGGGGAACGCACATGACTGGGTTTAGAACAGCCCTGACTCGAACAATAAACAAATATGCTCGTGATAAAGGTATTTTAAAAGAAAAAGACCAAAATCTTACAAACGAAGATGTGATAGAAGGTATAGTTGTTGTTCTTTCTATTAAAGTCATTGATCCTCAATTTGAAGGTCAGACAAAAGCGAAGCTTGGAACTACTGAAGCGAGGTGAGCAGTTGACAGTGTCTTTTCTGAAAAGTTCATGGAGTTTCTTGAAGAAAATCCTGCTTCAGGAAAATCAATTTGTGAAAAAGTAAATCTTGCAGCAAAAGCGAGACTTGCTGCAAGAGCAGCTCGAGATACTGTTATTAGAAAAGGAGCTCTTGAGGGTATGACACTCCCTGGAAAGCTTGCCGATTGTTCGAGTAAAGATCCAGCCGATTCTGAGATATATATTGTCGAAGGAGATTCTGCAGGTGGTTCAGCAAAGCAATGACGTGATAGAGAACATCAGGCTATTTTACCACTGAGAGGGAAAATCCTCAATACAGAACAAGCTCGTATCGACAAGATATTTGCCAGTGAACAAATTAAAAATCTCATCATCGCAATGGGGACATCTATAGGTGAAACCTTTGATATATCAAAACTCAGATATCATCGTATAGTTATTATGACAGATGCTGATGTTGATGGAGCTCATATCCGAACATTGCTCCTGACATTCTTCTTTCGGTATATGAAAGATATCATAAAAGGAGGATATCTCTATATAGCACAACCACCTCTCTATAAGCTTACAAAGGGGAAAAACTCTTGGTATGTATACAATGAAGAACAAAAAGAAATGATTATCGCAGAAAACGATATTATAGGTGATAATATTCAACGGTACAAAGGTCTGGGGGAAATGAATCCAGAACAACTTTGGGAAACAACTATGGACCCAGCAGAAAGAAAGATGTACAAAGTAGGGATAGAAGACTCACAAAGGGCTGATGAAATGTTTAAGATACTTATGGGGGGTGAAGTTGCTCCACGAAGAAAATTCATTCAATCAAGAGCCAAGAGTGTAAAGAACTTAGATGTCTAAGTTATATATAAAAAGCACCTCAGTATGAGGTGTTTTTTTATATATTCCTGAGTTATAGTATAATACTAATGAAAAATTAATTTGAGCCAATATTCGCAAGAGAATCATTAATATATTTATGTACAATTTTATTGTATATCGACTGTTAAAAACTTGATAAAATATCATAATTTTTTTTATCATAAAAAGTTTGACATATAGCCAAATACTAATAAAATCCTCAAGCTTTTTTCGTTCTTGAAATACTCTGCTTTTTGAAAGAAATACTTTTTCTCTTTTGATGGAATACACTCATATATAAGATAGTTGCAGCACTTTCGGTGATTCCTATGTAATATATACAGTATCTGTAAAAATTGTGAAAGAAAAAATTGAGTATTCCTAATTTGTATTTAGGGATAGAATATTCCCCCGTAGCTCAGCGGTAGAGTAGACGACTGTTAATCGTTTGGTCATTGGTTCGAATCCAATTGGGGGAGCCATAAAAAAACTATATATATAAGGTAGAGAAACTTCTCTACCTTATATATAATTTACGGAGAGGTGCCAGAGTGGTCGAATGGAACAGTCTTGAAAACTGTCGTGGGGCAACTCACCCAGAGTTCGAATCTCTGTCTCTCCGCCATTATTGTTTTGGAAAAGTTAATTGGAAAGGTGCCAGAGTGGCCGATCGGGCTCCCCTGCTAAGGGAGTGAACCTCCGGGTTCCGAGGGTTCGAATCCCTCTCTTTCCGCCATTATATCCTGAGCTTTCCCGAGCAAAATTGGGGCCTGTAGCTCAGTGGTTAGAGCAGTCGGCTCATAACCGATTGGTCGTTAGTTCAATTCTAACCAGGCCCACCATATAGTATTGATTGAGATTACGTTGCTAATCTTAAAAAAAAGAGTGGAAAAACACAGTAGTATAGTAGTATTTAAACAGGATATCTAAGGAAAATATAAAAAGGTTAAAAAAAGTTTTGACTTAAGCTATATATCCAATACAATCCTCCTGCTTTAGAAAAAGAGAAACATTATTTGGACATAAGATTGAAGCTCGTCAAACCAGCTAAATGAAAGTTAAAAAAACTTTTGACAATCGATACTTTAAAAATACAATCTCTTAGCTTTCAAGAAGCAAACGTTCCTTAAAATAAACAGAATATTAGAAAAAAATGACCTTTAGTGCTTTGGAAAAAAACTAAAAAATCAAAGACCTATTTTCGTATTTATACTTAAATAGGCATTACGTTTAAAAGAGTTTGATCCTAGCTCAGGGTGAACGCTAGCGGTGCGCCTAACACATGCAAGTCGAGCGGTAGAAGAGAGAAGCTTGCTTTTCTCTTTGAGAGCGGCGAACGGGTGAGTAACACGTTGGTATCTGCCCCCAAGTCAGGGATAGCCATTGGAAACGATGATTAATACCGGATAGTCTCTTCGGAGTAAAAATTTATTGCTTGGGGAGGAACCTGCGTTCTATCAGCTTGTTGGTGAGGTAATAGCTCACCAAGGCTATGACGGATAACTGGTCTGAGAGGATGATCAGTCACAATGAAACTGAGACACGGTTCATACTCCTACGGGAGGCAGCAGTGAGGAATCTTCCACAATGGACGAAAGTCTGATGGAGCGACACCGCGTGAAGGATGACGGTCTAACGATTGTAAACTTCTTTTCTGAGGGAGCATAATGAGAGTACCTCAGGAATAAGGGACGGCTAATTACGTGCCAGCAGCCGCGGTAATACGTAAGTCCCAAGCGTTACCCGGAATTATTGGGTGTAAAGGGTTCGTAGGTGGATTTTTAAGTCAGGTATGAAAGACCAGAGCTCAACTCTGCGTTTGTGCTTGAAACTGAAAATCTAGAATCAGGGAGAGGTAAGCGGAATTCTTAGTGTAGGGGTGCAATCCGTAGATACTAAGAAGAACACCAAAAGCGAAGGCAGCTTACTGGAACTGTATTGACACTGAGGAACGAAAGCGTGGGGAGCAAAAAGGATTAGATACCCTTGTAGTCCACGCCCTAAACGATGATAACTAAGTGTTGGGAATTGTCCCAGTGCTGAAGCTAACGCGATAAGTTATCCACCTGAGGAGTACGGTCGCAAGATTAAAACTCAAAGGAATAGACGGGGACCCACACAAGCAGTGGATCACGTGGTTTAATTCGACAATAAACG